>Ga0256828_1000803_pt1 | contig 20367 bp, 25 predicted proteins | sample CV88metaG_FD_185993 | JGI IMG/M metagenome (GOLD analysis project Ga0256828, IMG submission 185993) | Hydrothermal vent microbial communities from East Pacific Rise, Pacific Ocean - CV88 | ecosystem: Environmental > Aquatic > Marine > Hydrothermal vents | place: Pacific Ocean: East Pacific Rise...
TAACTCTTGCACAAATACCAGCTAATGGACCATCAGCAAGTAATACACCATAAGCATTTGCAAAATCTTTATTTCTAAAATCACTACAAACTTTTATATTATCAATTCCAGCTGCACCACACCATCTTGCTGCTGCAAATGGTAAATCCATAGAAACTGTAATCACTTCTACACCTTCTAAAGCTGCTGCTTCTACATTAAATCTTCTTGTTTCTGCATCACAAACACCAGTGTCTAGTGAAGGAACTGCTACAACTAATTGAACTTTACCTTCTCCCCCTACTTGCTCATCTTGAAGCATTGGATCACAATTTACTACTGTTACGATTGGAGCTGTATCTCCTACATTTATCTCATTTCCTGCTAAATTACATACTGTATCGTTTTTAAATGTTACTGTTGCCATTTTTATTCCTTATGTTTTAATTATTAGTGCAATTCTATTTAAATAAGATAAAGATACTCTTAATTTATTTTCCTAATTTATTAGTTATAGTTTTAAAAGTTTTTGTTATATATCCACTACCAAGAATTTTATCTTTATCATAAAAAACAGCAACTTGCCCAACTGCCACAGCATAAACAGGTTTTACTAATTGTATAATTGCAATATCATCTTTAAAAAATATTTCACAAGCTACTGCAAAACTTCTGTAACGAAATTTCACACTACATGCTAAATCTTTTTTATCAACAAATAAATTTATTGTATCAATATGAACTTCATTGATAGCCAAATCATCTTTATTAGTTACAACTATAGTGTTATTTTTAGGATTTAATTCTTTTACATAATGAGGTTCATGTGCACCATGAACATAAAATCCTCTTCGTTTTCCTATAGTGTAATGCATATATCCTTTATGATGCCCTATAATATTTCCTTGTGGATCCAATGTTTTACCAGGTATATCTATATTTGTATGTTTACTTATAATATCTGTATATTCCCCTTGCACAAAACATATCTCTTGTGATTCTTTTTCTATAGTCTTTTTCTCAATTGCTGGAATTTTTTTTGCAATTTGTAAAATATCACTTTTTTTATATTTACTCATAGGGAATATAAGATATTGTAAAACATCTTTATTTACCTGAGCTAAAAAATAACTTTGATCTTTTGATTTATCATCTGCTTCATATATAAATTTACCATCTGTTTTTGCATAATGTCCTGTAGCTAAAAAATCAGCCCCTATAGATTGACAAAATTCAAACAATGCCCCAAATTTAATTGTTCGATTACATTTAACACAAGGATTAGGAGTAAGCCCATCAATATAAGTATTTACAAAATAATCATATACATTTTGTTTAAACTTATCTTCTATATCTAAAATATGTAATTTTATATCTAAAAAATCTGCTACTTTTTGTGCTGCTGCAATATTATTTTCATGATAATTTGGTATAAGATGATGTAATTTCATATACACACCAATCACTTCATATCCCTCTTTTTGCAATAAATATGCAGTTACAGAAGAATCAACCCCTCCACTCATACCAACTAATACTTTTTTCATCATTGGACCTTTAGTTATACAAAGAGGTACTAAGATACCTCTCCCCTGTATCACATAAAATTGTTACAATAGTTTTGCCTTTGTTTTCTTCCCTTGATGCTACTTGTAATGCAGCATATAAATTTGCTCCAGATGAAATTCCAACAAGAAGTCCCTCTTTTTTAGCTAAATTTCGTGCCATATCATAAGCATCTTCATCTGATACTTTTATAATCTCATCATAAAGATTTTGTTCTAAAATATCAGGAATAAAACCAGCACCTATACCTTGTATATCATGTAATCCAGCTTTTTCACCAGATAATACTGCCGATGTTGCAGGTTCTACAGCAATCACTTTTATATTTGGATTGTGTTGTTTAAAAACTGTTGCATTGCCACTAATCGTACCACCTGTACCAACTGCAGCAACAAAAATATCAATTTTACCATCAGTGTCATTTAATATTTCCAAAGCAGTATTTTCTATATGAGCTTTTGGATTTGCTTTATTAGAAAACTGTTGCAAAAGAAAACTATTTGCAATATTTTGTTCCAATTCAATAGCCTTATCAATAGCACCTTGCATCCCTTTAGATCCTTGTGTTAATTCAACTTTTGCACCAAATGCTTTAAATAATTGAATCCGTTCTTTACTCATAGAATCAGGCATAGTAAGGATAAGATTTAAATCTTTTGCTGCACATACCATTGCAAGTCCTATACCTGTATTACCACTTGTTGGTTCAATAAGTGTTGTATCTTTGGTAATCAATCCATTTGCAATAGCTTCTTCTATCATAGATTTAGCAATACGGTCTTTTACAGAACCTGTAGGATTCATAAATTCACATTTTCCCAAAATCGTTACATCTGTATTGGAACTTAATTTATTTATTCTAACAATTGGTGTAGAACCAACAAGTTGGGTTACATCACTAGCTATATTCATATTTTACCTTTATTTTTGACAAATAAATATATATTTGTCCTCTTCATCTTCGCTATGTAGATGAAAATTAATAATTTGTACAACACTAAAACCAACTTTATTTAACAATTTAGTTAAAAAATCTTTTGTGTGATAATATTGTGTTATTGTATTCTTATGTTTAGTATAGCAGTTATTTTTATTTTTTTCAAATAAATTTATAGTAGTAGATAAAATATTATTTTCAAAAAAAGCATCTATAGCTATAAATTTAGCTTTTTTATCAATATTTAAACTCCCTTGAGCTACTTCTTCAAATCCAAATAGTGTATTAACATCAAAAATAAAAAAACCATCTTTATTTAATATCTTATAAGTAGAATTTAAAAAAGATTCAAGCTCATTAGCAGGAATATAATTTAATACATCAAATATAGCTGTAGCACAAGAAAAATGTTGTTCTACATCAGCTATATCTATATTTTTAGCATACAAACCTTTGGATTTGCATACTTCAATTTGTTGTGAGCTAAGATCTACACCCAAATAATCCAATTTTTTAGATTTTATTTGAACTAAAAATTCACCTTGTCCACAACCAATATCTATAACAGACTTAAGTTGTAATTCATCTATAATATCAAGATAGGTTGAATATAACTCCTCAATTTCATTATCAAATCCAAGATCTTGTTCGACAATAGAATATAAATTAAGTGCGTTCAAGTTTATTTTTCAACTCTAATATCTCTTTTTTGTGTGTATAAAAAGAGTTTTTATTTGATATAAGTTGAACAGAAGATTCCATAATAGTATCTCCAACTTCCAAACCATTTTGCTTCATAGTTTCTCCTGTTTCAACTATATCTACAATACAATCTGACAATCCTACAAGTGGAGCTAATTCTATAGAACCATATAATTTAACTAACTCTACAGCCATAGCTTTACTCTCAAAAAATTTTCTTGCTATAGTTGTATGTTTAGTTGCTACTTTTATAGAACTTTTACTCCAATCAATAGTATCACCTTGTTTTAAACCTATAGCAACTTTACATTTTCCAATTTGCATATCAAGTAATGTAATCAAATCATATTCTTTTTCACATAAAACATCTAACCCAACTACACCTAAATCAGCTGCACCATACATCACATATGTTGGAACATCTTGGTTTCTTACATTTAAAAATCTAAACCCTGCTTTTTCAAGAATAAGTTTTCTATCTTCAAAAACAAATTTTTCACCAAATGCTTTTTCAAATTTTTCCAAAGTTTGTTCTGCAATTCTACCTTTTGGCAGTGCTATTGTTATCATTTTTTCTCCTGTACAGCTTTTAACATATTTTTAAATATAAGATTTTCTTCAAATTTATAATTTTTAAAATATTTTAAAAACACTTTACTATTTTCGCCTGTAAAAATTATATTTAAATTATATTTTTTTTGAACATTTTTTATAGGCAAAATTATCATTTGTGTTATAGCATAATTTATAGCTATATTTGTATTATTTGGCATTTTATCTAAATTTATATTATTTTCAAAATGAAATTTTAATTTTTTTGATATATTTGGATAAGTTTGTTTCAATATATCAACACCAGGTAATATAAATCCACCTTTGTGTTTATAGTTTTTAATAACATCAACTGTAATAGCGCTACCAAAATCTACTACTATGGCATTTTTAATATAACTAGATGCAACAACCCTATCAATCCCTATACTGCTACTATATTTTGTTTGCAAATTAAACAAATATTGTATATTGGTTGCATTTGGATATTTTTTTAATAATTTTTTAGTAGCTAATTTATTTACACTTATAAAATATATTGGTGCTTTAAATTTTGTTGTTTTTAAACTATCATTTACAGATAATTTAAAACTTTTTCCATTTTGATAAAAATGAAAACTACTATTACCTATATCACACAATATCATTATATATCTTCCAACCATTTTTAATCAAAAAATCAACAGCTTTGGAACATATTGTAGAGCTTATCACTAATATATTTGTTTTAAAATTATGTTGTTCCAAATCAACAAGTTTATTTTGTAAAATTATTAAGTCCATTGCATTTTTGACTAAAAAACGGGATTTTTGATCTACAACAAATACAGAAATAAAATGATTATTTAAATCGCAACCACTATATATATTTAGTTGCTTTCTTGAACCTAATTGTTTTGGCGTTATAGCTACAAAAGTAGAAAAGATATAACCTTTTTTACTTAATATATTTGTGATATTTTTAATCATTTGACAATCAGTAGTTTATTCTCAAAATATATTTTATTTTTATTTACAAAGATTTTTTCATCCTCTTCAAAAGGGAAAGTATAAACTTTTATATGATCAAAATCTTTTGAAATTTTGACAATATAACTTTGAGATTCTATAGCATATATATCATTTGCACCAACAGCCAATGCTTGAAATTTTGCAAATTTGAATTTATGTTCTTTTATAATTTTTAAATTAAAATCCAATTTTAAAACTCTACCATCATGGGTAGCTATATAGATGAAATTTTTATTTATATTATAATCTTGAATAAAAAATTCTTTTGTAAAAATTGTTCCATCTTTTAGTGCTATTATTTTATTTGGTGTAGCTGCTATCATAGTATCATTAATAATATCAAGCAAAATAATATTTTTGACTTCACTTGCAGGATCTATTGTGATAGTTTTTATCGCTTTGTATTGTTTAAGATCTACAACAATAATTTTTCCATCTAAAACAGGAAATAAAACCATATTATTTAAAAATTTTGGCATTGCAATTCTAGTATCATTTAAAAAACTATGTTTATAATATTTTTTTAATTTGAACTGCTTAGATTCAAGATCATAAAGCCCTATAGAATTGTTTTCAAATAACAATGCCAACATATTTTTATTTTGAGATACAGCTATAACATTTGATTTAAAAGTTATTATTTTTCCACTATTTACGATAAGCAATTTATGATTATTTGAAGCAGCAAATACTGTACCTTTGCTATTGTTTAAAAATTCAAATCCATTTGGTAGTTTTATATCAGAGATACCACCTACTTTATCTATAAAATGATGATTTTCCAAAGTAGCACCTTTGGAATTAATAGAACTAATATAACTACCAAAATCTATTGCTGTAGTATCAAAATAAAAATCACTGTGTTTTGGTTCAAAATATCGTTTATTAGAACATCCACTAAATAAAACAAATATACCAAGAGTCAGAAAAAATAATTTCATATATCAATACTACTTTGTTACTAAAAAGTGTTTTAACATAATACTTAGTGAACTAACTGCTGAATTATCAGCAATCAAATTTACAGTTTGTTTTGCTTTATTGTATTGTTTTTGATCTATTAAAATTAATGCTTTACTAAAAAGTGCAAAATCTTTTAATAAAAAATTTGGATCTAAAATAAGCTTGTCTAATTCTGCAATATTATTTGATGATACTGCTTTATTAAACAATCCTATCTCTTTTAAATATTCTACATTTGTAGTTGTATCATTATGGTTTATTTTATACAATGCTATATCATACAATGTTTTATTAATATTTTTTAAACTTTCCAAGCTTTGTTTATCTTGTGGATTTAAAATTACTTTATTATATGCTTCATTTGCTTTTATTGTATTTTGTTCGTTAATATATCCTAGCACAGATGTTGAAATAAAATATCCAAATACAACAACAATACCACCAATAATCAATAATTTATATTTTTTATAAAATTTTTCTAATTTAAAAAAGCTTTCAAAAAACTGTTCTTCTGTTGATATTTCATCTTTAATAAACGAAACATTTTCTTTTATACTCATAGTTATACCTTATATTATAATATTTTAATTCGCCATTTTACTATAATATATATAAAATAATACTTTTAGGTTTGTTAATATGGTAAATTTATTTTATTATACTGATTTTTTAGATATAATCATTTGAAACTAAATAATAAAGAAGATAATTATGTATAAAAATATAGAAATACTAAATAAAGAAAAATTTAAAAAGATAAAATTTTCTCCACTATCTGATATTGATGTTGCCAAAAATGTAGGCTTAATCCCATTAGGGTTTAGTGAAATTCTTGAAATGAATTTTTTTGCACCTATATTAATTATGGGGGAACAACATAAAGAGTTTTTTGCATTTACAGGTATTTCAAAAGATATTACAATATTTTTAGAGCCTAATATTTATATACCTAAATTTATCCAAACATACCCTTTTGTTACAACAACAGTAAAATATATTGATAACAAATATAAAAATCTTCTAAGTATAGATTATACAGATATGGTAAATCAAAATGCACAATTTCATATTTTTGATCAATATGGAAATTTTCAAACAGAAGCAAAAAAGAAAGTTGATTTACTCAAAGAATTGACAGCCCAACGGGATGGATCAAAAAAAATCATAGATGAACTTACCAAATATAACTTGTTGGTAAAAAAAGATTTTAAAATAAAATATGGTAATGAACAAAAAGTTATATTAGAAAATTTTTATATTATAGATAGAAAAAAACTTATTGACCTTGATGATACTATTCTTGCAAAATGGGCAAAAAAAGGTTGGATGAGTATTATAGATTGTCATATTAAATCATTAAGTAATTTTCACAAAGTAATCCGTTCTAAATAATGCAAGAACTTAATATATCGCAAATAGAACAATTGCTTTATGAGCGTATTAAAGATGATCAATTTAACACTTTGGCAACATTGCCACAACCTAATAGTTTCAAAGATATATCAAAAGCCACTAATCGAATTATAGAAGCAATAAAAAATGATGAAACAATCAATATTATAGGTGATTATGATGCTGATGGCGTTATTTCTACTGCTATTATGGTAGAATTTTTTAATAAAGCTATAGGTATAGAAGTTAATTACATCATTCCAAACCGTTTTGAACACGGATATGGTATATCAGAACAAATTCTAGAATTAGTTTATGATGGTATTATTATAACTGTTGATAATGGTATCAGTGCCATAGAAGCTGCAAATATTGCCAAAAATAGAGGATTAGATCTGATTATTACAGATCATCATACAGTAGGAGAAACCTTACCTGATGCATATGCAATAATAAATCCAAAACAAGATGATTGTCATTTTCCATTTAAAGATATTTGTGGAGCAAATGTTGCTTGGTATTTATGTGCAAATATAAAAAAACAGTTAAATCTAAAATTTAATTTAATGGATTTTTTTGATATTTTATCTATAGCTATTGTGGCTGATGTTATGCCAATGAGATCTTTAAATAAAACAATTGTAAAAAAAGGGTTACAAATATTACAAACTTCACAACGACCTGCTATTGTAGCATTTAGAGAAAGATTATCACTAACTAATATAAATGAAGATGATATTGGATTTAAAATTGCTCCACTTATAAACTGTGCAGGTAGAATGGAAGATGCAAATATTGCACTTGAATTTTTATTATCTTATGATACATTAGAAGCAAGTTATAATTTAGATTATCTAGTAGAATTAAATAATCAACGAAAAGAACAACAAAATTCAATATTTGAAGAAGCAAAATTGCAAGTAACAAATGATGATATTATAGTTGTATCTAGTTCAAAATGGAATGAAGGAATTATAGGAATTGTAGCATCAAAATTATGTGATAAATACAAAAAACCAGCATTTGTATTTACAATCAAAGATAATATTGCAAAAGCTAGCGCAAGAAGTGTTGCTAATATAAATCTATACAACCTAATCGAAACTGTACAAGAGTTTACTTTGGGATTTGGTGGACATAAAGGAGCAGCTGGATTATCAGTAGAAACCAATAAATTAAATCAATTTAAAACAGCTATAAATCAAGCTATAATTAATATACCTTCCCAAGACAAACAACTACAAAACGATGCACTATGTATGCTAAATATTAATAATGTAAATGATAAATTGTATAATATGATTAATAATTTTAGACCTTTTGGGCTAGAAAATAATTTACCTGTATTTTATTTTCATAATCTTATTGTAAAAGATATAAAATATATGGGTACAAATAACCAATACCAAAAGCTATCTGTAGGAAATAACAATACAAGTATTGATTTACTGATATTTACAGATACAATTACTGTACAAATCAATGATACAATTAGTTTTTTAGCAACTATTAATCAAAATAATTTCAGAGGGGATATATCTTATAATTTAATGTTCAAAGAACTATTATAAATGAAATGGCATCCTAATATAAGGCTCTTCAGGTTTTGTATTAATCCCTTCTAAGTTTTTTATCTCATCTGTTACAGCTGTTGAAGTTGATGTTGTAAATAATATATTACCACTTTCCAAATCAATATATTTTAAAAATAATATTAACTGTTCTGGTGTAAACATATATGTTCCAACTATAATCTTTTTATCCTCTTGTAAAGTTTTTGCTTTGATATATTTTAGATCTCTAGTTAAAATATGGGTACCTTTTTCATTACTAAATAGATTTGTTGCTAATTGAAATGATTTAAAAGAAACTCCATTTGTACAATTCGGTTTTAATATATTTACTTTTAATTCATTGGATAATAAAAAACCAAGTTGTGATCTGTTTTGTAAATTTTTTTCATTTACAAAATCTGTCATATATAACAAACTGTTATCTTTGATTTTTGAACATAAGGGTTCAGATAATTGTTGTGTTAGTTGATTAAAATTTGTTATTTTTGGTTTTGATATATTAGAAGAATCAGATACACAACCTGCAAAAACAATTAAAACAATAACACCTAAAATATATTTTTTCATTATTTTTCATCTTTTAATACAGAAATAGTTTTAACCTTAACAGGTGGTTTTTTCACAACTGCTGGACAAAGATTAAATTTTTTACAATTTTTATATTTATAAATAACTTCTGCAGTTGATATAACATCAGATGTAAAATTATTTACAATTCTAACATTTATAATAACTTGATTATCTCCTATTGAAGAATATGTTCCTAATACAACCAAAGCTTCTGGCATTTCATCTTTTAATTTTAAAACATCTCTTGTAAGTGAAAATTCTCCATCAGGATTTACTAAAATACTTTCTTTAGCTCTAAAATCTATAATTTTAAATCTTCGTGTATGTAGTTCATTAATCAAACTTTCACCTAACACTCTACCAAAATCTGAAGTTTTTGCAAAGTTATTCAAATTTACAAATGTTGTAATAACATATTTATTACTTTTGTGATATCCTCTTGGAATATTAAACAATAATTGATCAGCAATCCCTTTGGCAGCTTTATCTATAGTATCAAAATGATTATCATCAGAAAAAAATGACCCACGATTTTTGTAGTTTTTATTAATATAAGGATTGTTACTACTACAAGCAGCAAAAAAGAAAGTTACAATTGCAAGAATAAGTATATTTTTTATCATAAAATGATTTTATCTTATATAGGATTAAAATATTATAAAAACCCTAGCTAAAAACTAAAATAAAATCTTTTTATTTGGTGTAGATTGTAATGCAAGTTTACCTTTTGATACTTGATTACCTACTATTTTAATCTTTCTTTGTGCATTGTTACAAATACCAAAAATACTACAATCATCATTTGCATACATAACTCTTGCACTAGAAACTATCTTACCTGTTTTGTTATCTAAAACTCTTGCATTAATTATAATATTTTGATCAATTTGAGAATATGTTCCAACTAATACATATGTATTTGGTACTTCCGGAGTCAATTTTGTAATATTTCTTGTAATATAAAATTCCCCATTATTATTTACAGAAATTGCGTGTTGTCCTCTAAAATCTGTAATATTAAACCCTCTGATAAATAACTCACTATATAATGACTCACCCAAAATTCTACCTAATTGACTTGTTTTTTGAAGTTGAGTAAGATTTACAAATGATGTAACTGTGATAGTTCCTGTATCTGAACTTGAAATTTTATTATTTTTTGATAATTGGTTTGCCAATGATAAAACAGCATCATTTAATGTTAATTGAACTTTTTGTGTACTAGCCTCTTTTTGAGGGATAGTAATAGTATTTTGTTTACATCCTGAAAGGAATAAAACTGCTACGGCGAACATTGTTGAGTATTTTATAAATTGTTTTATCATTTTTTTACCTTTTTATTAAATCCTATAAAGAACTTTACTATAACATTTCTTAAAATTAGTTTAAATATAACTTTTTTTATACATTTAACATCAATGCAATCTCATCACAAATAGGAAAATGTTTACATTTGATACAATCAGCCCAAATTTTATTATCAGGGATAGATGATTTGTCAATTACTGCAAAATCAAATTTTTCAAATAATTGTTGTTGGTATGTCAAAACAAGAATTTGTTTTAAATCATACTCTTTTGCCTCATCTATAGCTAATCTAATCAATTGTGATCCAACACCTTTACCACGATATTGTTGTGACACCACTAAACTTCTAATTTCACATAAAATAGGAGAATGTATATGCAAAGCAACAAATCCTATAAGTTGCTCATTATCATAAACAACAATATACGAACGGATGGTTGTAGCCATCTCATCTTCACTTCTTACTAAAATATTTCCATTTTCAACCTCTGCTAACACAAGATTCTGCATAGCTGGTATCTCTTTTATTGTTGGTTTTTTATAATGGTACATAATTATACTCCAAATAGATACAATGAAATTTTTTGTTCTAAATCTTTAATACCACGATTTTTTAAATTTGATATAAAAATACCTTCAGGGTTTGCTTTTTTTAATTTTGCCAAATCCGATTGTTTAAGCTTATCTGTTTTTGTAAATACATTTATAATAATCTGATCCCCTCTTTTGATATGTTTTAAAAAATCATCAACATTTTTATCAATCTCCAACGATGTATGTCGTGCATCAATAAGATGAACAAATATCTGTAAAGATGCTCGTTTTTCTAAAAATTGTGTTAAATTTTGATGCCAATCTTTTTTTAGAGATTTTGAAACTTTTGCATACCCAAATCCTGGTAAATCAACAAATCTAGCATATCTATCATCTTGAGATTTATCTTCTTTATTTTTAAATCTAATATCAAAATAATTAATCAGCTGCGTTTTTCCAGGTGTTCCTGATGATTTTGCCAAACCTTTTCGTTTTGTTAATGAATTCAATAATGAACTTTTACCAACATTGCTACGCCCTAAAAATGCTATTTCTGCAACATTTGGTTCTGGCGAATCTTGCAAACTAACTGCTGATTGCAAAAATTTTGCATCTACTATATCCATTATATTCCTTTATTTTGCCAACATTTTAAATTTGAACTTTACAGGTGCATTGGCTTTACCCTCTATTTTGGTTTCACCTGTATTATTATTGATATAAATTTTATCACCCATCACTATTTTAGATGCATTTTTATCTTCTAAATATCCATTACCTGTAATTGTATATACATTGTCATCTACTTTATAAACAACTTTATCACCTTTACCTATAAGCAATGTAGTTGGTTTGGTTACTGTAAATCTTACTTTTCCTGTTGCTATATATTGATATGCCATAGTTTTATTTGTATCTTTATTTAATCTTGTATAAACTTCAAGTTTATCACTTGTTAAAGTATCTGTACCTTTTATCATAGATACTTTACCTTTGAATAAAACAATATTTTTTTGTTTGTTTGCCTCAAAATAATCTGCTTGAATATCAACATCAACCTCTTTTGCTATAAGATTAATTATAATCAACATCAAAAGTAATATATATTTCATTTTATATCCCTTATTTTAAAATGTGCATTATTTGCTTTTATTATATCATTATTTGCATCAAAATAAATATTTTTTCCTATAAGTTCATTGTTTTTATAATTTAATACAAAATCTGTATTATTTTGTGATAATCTTTTTAATTCATCATATACAAGAAAATCTGTTGTTAACTGTGCTTGTTGACTTTGAATAATATTTACACCTTGATATAATTTATAAATATTACCTGTTTTTACTATATATTCAGCACTTATAGAATCTGATTGATTATGTTTATTTCTAATAATAATAGTAGCATCATAAAGTTCATCCATAGTTTTATAGTTTAATGCTTGTCTAGCTTGTACAATTTTTTGTATATGTTTACTATTTATATCATACATTTTTAAATTTTCAAATGTCAATAAAGGCATATGTGTATATTGATCATTTTGTTGTTTATGATCAATTTTAATATTTGTTAAAATAACAGATATAACAATAATTGACAAAATAAATATTTTTATAGCCATAAATTTAATAATTCTCCATCTTGATTATTATATTTTAAAATATATTCAATCATATATCTTACAGCACCTTCTCCACCTTTTTGCTCACAAACAATATTCACAATATTTTTAATCTCATCAACAGCATCAGCAGGTGCAAATGACAATCCAACTTTTTTTAACATTTTATAATCATTTAAATCATCCCCAATAGCTGATACATTTTTTAAAGTTAAATTTTCTTGAATTAAAATATCATTTAAAACTTCATCTTTATTGTGAACATTTTGATACAAATATTGTATATTTAATTCTTTTGCCCTTTTTTCTACAATAGAACTCTTTCGTCCCGTAATAATTGCAACTTTTAAATTTAATTTTTTTGTCCACGATGCTATGGCCAATCCATCTTTTACATTAAAAGTTTTTAATTCATTCCCTTGTGCATCATAAGTAATATTACCATTTGTCATAGTACCATCAACATCAAGAACAATTAATTTAATCATTACAATATACCTTTTGTACTTGGAATTGCGATTTTTGTATCAACCATTAATGCTCTTTTTAACGCTACAGCAAAAGCTTTAAAAGCAGCTTCTATGATATGATGTTTATTTTTACCTCTTTGAAAAATTAAATGAGCCGTAATACCACTATTTGATACCAATGCTCTAAAAAACTCTTCTACAAGTTCTACATCAAAACTTCCAACCGTACCAAATATATTAAAATCATATACCAAAAATGGTCTATTTGAAAGATCAAGATCACAAGATACAGCAGCTTCATCCATCACAACTGTAGCATTTCCATATCGTTGAACATTTTGAATAGGAAAAATTTCTTCTTTTAAAGCTTGTCCTAATACAATTGCACAATCCTCTACACTATGATGATCATCAATATGAGTATCACCTTTACAAGTTATATCAATTGATATACCACTATGTTTACTTAGTGCTTCTAACATATGATCTAAAAATCCAACACCTGTATCTATATGATATTCATTGGCTTTTGTTATATCAACAGTACAAGTTATTTGTGTTTCTTTTGTATTTCTAATTATTTTACCCATTTTATCCCCTTAATTTGCAATAATCATAGCATTATCCAAGCCATTTTCTTTTTTGAAATCTTCTGCTTCATCTTCACTTCTAAAACCACTAATCCAAACTCTGTTAATTCGTGTACCATCAATATTTGTTTGTTTTATAATCGCTTTATAATTGCCATCTAAAATTAATTTATTAAATTTATTTTTTATCATCCTTGCACCTTCAAGTCTTGAGAATGCTCCAACTTGTACAAAATATTTATTTCCACCTGCTGTTTGACGTTTTTCAAAATTTGTTTTTGCAATTTTTGCATTAAATCCTATAACAGTCAATCTAACATGAGCTGTTCCAACTTTGACCATATCTATTTCATGAGCAGCTTTATTTGATAAATCAATAATTCGCCCTTTTACAAATGGACCTCTGTCATTTATTCTAACAATAGTAGATCTACCATTATCTTTATTATAAACTTTTACCATAGTATTCATAGGAAGAGTTTTTGATGCTGCTGTTGATGCAAACATATTGTACAATTCCCCGTTGCTTGTTTTTTTAGCATGAAAATTTGGACCATACCATGATGCAATTCCATCATAAGTAGTACCAACTTTTGTCATAGTTGGATAATATCTTTTACCATGAACCACATACGATCTCATCGTAGCTCTTTGCATAGCATCAGAATTATTGATTTTTTGATTTTTAAGTTTTTTATATGCTCTTGAATTTTTATAATAATGTGATGAATAATAAGATCTATTATATTGTTTTCTTACACATCCTGTAGTAAAAAATATAACAAATCCAAGTAAAATAATTTTATTCAAAATTGATAACAAGCTTATCTCCTATATGTATCATACTTGTTTTAAGATTATTATCTTTCATAATTCGTTTTAAAGGTATTTTAAAATTTTTTGCTATTTTGTTTAAAGTATCCCCTTTTTTTATAATATATTGTTGAGGATGTTTATAATTGTCTGGATCAATAGGGATAATCAAATGTTGATTAATACTTAAAATATTAGTTTTCAGATGATTAAATTTCTTAATTAACTGATATTTAATCTTATATTTATGTGCAATTTTACTAAGAGTATCCCCTTTGTGAACTTGATACGACTCAAATATATTTGGTTTAATATTTTTAATATTTTCATTAAATCTAGTTAACTGTGAATATGGTATATAGATCTCATAATTATTTTCTTCTGGAGGTATAATATCACGCTTAATATGTGGGTTTAATGCTTTTAATTCTTCTTTAGATACCCCAATTACTTCAGCAATATTACGCAATAACAATCCACCTTTTACTTTCACCGTAGCAATTGGTGAACATAATCCACGATTAAGCAAATGTTCATTTTCATCTTTCATCAAATAATCACTATTATTCATCATAGCCAATGATATAATTTTACGGATATAGTTTCTACTTTCTTGTGGTAAATATTGCCGTTTAAGGTTTGGTTGTACTATAAGTAATTGATCAATATCTGGTTTGTATTTCCATTTTTTGACTACTTTGTACACTTTATTAAGTTTATGAAATTTTACTCTTTTGTGTTGATAATCTCTTATAATAGTTCTATACGACTGTATTGTTTTATTATTACGACATTTGTGATCTTGACAATACATATCCAAAGTGGCTCTTGTAATCCCTTCTATTACTCTACCTTCACCACAATTATACGCAATAGCAGCTAAGTACCATTTACCAAACATTTTATCTAACCGTTTTAAATATGTTACTGCTGCTTTTGTTGATTTGATAAAATCCATTCGCTCATCTGTATAATCGTTTATTTTCAATCCATAAACTTGACTTGTCATAGGTATAAATTGCCACAACCCCTTTGCCTGTTTATGAGAAGATGCTTCAAGGAGAAAATTTGATTCTGCCATAACCAAATATAAAAATGCCGAAGGGATATTATTTTCTTTTAAAATTTGTTTTATTTGAGGAACAAATAGTTGGGCATTATTTAATTTTGTTGTATAATCTTTTCTATGTGTTTTAGAAAACTTTTTATAATATTTTTGCAATTTGTAATCAGTAATAAATGCACTGTTTATATCAAGCTCTTCTAAAATTTTAAGATCATTTTGTATAAATCCACTCCCCACAAGTGATCCAAACATAGAGATACTTATCAAACAATAAACAAATAATGTTTTCAAATCTATCCTTAATCCAAATATTTTTTTAATACTTGTGGTACTTTAATACTACCATCTTCTTGTTGATGATTTTCCATAATCGCAACAAGAGTTCTACCTACAGCTAACGAACTACCATTTAATGTATGACATAAAATATTTTTCTTTTGCTCTTTATATCTTATTTTTGCACGACGACTTTGAAAATCCATAGTATTAGATATAGATGATATTTCTCTATATTTATTTTGTCCTGGCAACCATACTTCAAGATCAATAGTATAAGATGCACTAAAACCTAAATCTCCCGTACATAACTGTACTTTTTGATGTGGTAATTCAAGTGATGTTAATAAATCACTTGCACATTGTACCATTTGTTCAAAAACATTTTTTGATTGATCCGGTTTGGTAATAGCTACAAGCTCAACTTTGTCAAACTGATGTTGCCTAATAATACCTCTAGTATCACGCCCTGCACTTCCTGCTTCTTTTCTAAAACAAGGGGTATAAGATGTCAATAATATAGGTAATTCCTGCTCCGGAATAATTTCATCATTGTATAAATTAGTCAATTGCACTTCAGCAGTAGGGATTAAATATAAATCTTCCCCCTCTATTTTAAATAAATCATCTTCAAATTTTGGTAATTGACCTGTTCCTTTTAGTGTATTTGAATTTGCCATAAAAGGTACATACCATTCATTAAAACCTCTAGCTCTATTGAAATCTAAAAAATAATTTATCAATGCCCGTTCAAGTCTAGCTGCAATACCATTTAACGCTACAAATCTACTTTTTGCTAATTTTACCCCTCGTGTAAAATCAAGCGTACCATTATCGCTTCCTAATTCCCAATGTTCTTTTGGAACAAAATCAAATTTTTTTGGAGTACCTATTTGTTCTAATACCACATTTTGTGTTTCATCAACCCCATACGGTACACTAGAATCTGGTAAATTTGGAATACCTGATAAAATATTATTTAATTGTTCTTCATCTTGTTTGACTGCATTTTCCAATACTATTTTTTCAGCTTTTAATTTATCAATCTCTTCTTTTAAAGGAGCTATATCTTTACCCTCTTTTTTATACATACCAAATTGCGAAGAAAGTTGATTTTGCTTAGCTTGGATAGATTCCATATTTTGCCGTTTTAACTTAGTAGATGCTATATCTTGCTTTAATTTATCAAGCAACTCTTTTGTAACACCTTTTTTTGAAAGTGCTTCACTTACTATTTCAAAATCTTTTTGTAATAATTTTATATCTATCATTTTTTATTTTGTTCCATTATTATTAAATTTACATATTTGCTTATTTTATCCAAAAATAACTATAAATAACGTTAAATATAAAATTCTTATCAAAAGATAAGATAAATTCAGAAAATTTAAACTATAATTATCCAAATAAATTAGGAGCAATAATATTATGAAATATCCAGAATTTTTTAACAAAATAGAAACTATAACAATGCAAGATGATCTATCAGATTTTTTAGGAACATTTGATAATGGTATAATAGAATTTTCATATTTAGATGTTGTAAAAAATGCAGGACACTCTTGTCCAACTGTTGCAGGTGCTTATCTTTGTGTCTTAGAAGGTTTAAGAGTACTTTATCCAAACAATGAACTACCACAAAGAGGTGAAATTTTTGTAAGTTTTAAAGAAGATGCACAAGAAGGTGTTGCAGGAGTTATAGCAAATGTAATTACTCATCTTACAGGTGCAACTCAAACATCTGGATTTAAAGGGATTGGTGGTAATTTTATAAGACATGATCTTATGAAATTCAATGATAATATATCATCAAGTGTAAAATTACAAAGATTGGATAATGGAAAAACTGTAGAAGTATTTTATAATCCGAGTTCTATAGCACCACATCCTCAACAAGGAGCTTTGATGCAAAAAATTATGCAAGGTCAAGCAACTTCTGAAGAGATGACACTATTTGGAAATTATTGGCAAGAAAGAGTTGAAAAGATTTTTAATAATATCCCACAAGTTATAACAGTGAAGTAACGCTATGCAAATAGAAAAATTCAAAAGTGAAGTAGCAACACTAAAAAAATTTTTTGAATTATATTGTCATGATCATCATGACAATAGAAAAATACATCAAAAACAATTATTATACAAAAATGAAACAGTTGATGTAAACTTAGAACTATGTGATGAATGTATGGAGTTACTACAATACTCTTTTGATAGATTATTAGAATGTCCACACGATCCAAAACCTATGTGTAGATCATGCCCAAATCCATGTTATGAAAAACCTCAATGGAAAAAAGTAGCTAAACTTATGAGATACAGTGGTATGCAACTTGGATTATTAAAAGTAAAACGATTTATAAAAAATATGTTATCTAAATAACATTGGTGCGAATGGCGGGATTTGAACCCGCACACCGTTTGGCACTACCCCCTCAAAACTGTGTATCTATATTATATTACATACTATAGCCTATATAAAATCCTTTAAATACTAGCATTTAAAGGCATATGAGCTTTTTCTTATTATCTTATTTTAACTAAAAATAGATATAATAGACACATAATTTTACACATAACTTTTTAAAGGTATCAAATGGCTAGAAAAAATAAACCTAAACTAACAAAATATCCTAACATATATGAACTTGAAAAAGCCAATGGAGAAATAAATTATATTGCAAGATTTTCTCACAATGGTACAAGATACTCAGATAAAAATCTTACAAAAATAAAAGGTATTAAAACAGCAAAACGTGCTTTTGAAATGTTGAATGAAATAAGACTTGAATTATCAAAGGGGCGAGATCCCTTTTCATCAAAATCAAACAAGGTTGATAAATTAGTCTATGCATATTTAGATACAACAAGTGATAGTTATAAAAAAGCTAATACATTTTTTTATAATAAACATATCAAACCTGTAATTGGTAATTTATTAATATCAAAAGTTACAAAAGAACATTTTCTAAAAATTAAAAAAAATATGGAAAATTTAAATCTTGCTACATCGACTATAAAAAAGGTAAGAACAGTATTATTTCCAATTTTTGAAGAAGCATATAACAATGAGATTATACCTAGAAATACAATTAAATCAGTTCAAATGGGTGTGCATGGAACTAAACCAAAATTAACCGATAGAATTGACGAACCTTTAACTAGTGCTATACAAAAAATATATCGTACTGCATTAAATGAAGAATATGATTATAATATCTTTTTTCTTATATCTATAATGTGTGCTAGAAGATTTGGAGAAATTGCCCAATTAAAATACACCGACATAAAAGATGGTATCGTAAATGTAAGAGCAAGTACAACTAAAACATATAAAGACCTACACCCTGATATGATAGTTGAAACATACCCTTTACCAAGAGAAATATTACGATTAATTAAACCAAATGGTACAGAGAAACTTTTTAAACATTATGATAGAACATATATGAATAGATACAAAATAATGATAGATGAAAAAACAGATTTAAAGCTAAAGCCTTTAGCCAAAGAGTTCCCTATCCGTTCTCATGACAATCGTAACTTTATACAAAGTTTACTTTCTAAAAAATATGGTATAGATTATGTGGGAGCCGCTTGTTTAAGCCATAGGGAGGAAAAATCAAATATTAATGCACGATATACAAGTATGGAGTATCAAGATAGACTAGAATTATATAATGAATATTGGAAAATATTAAGAGAAAATAATTTTGTACAAAATGCTATTTCAGAACAAATATCAGCAATGAGTAAAAAATCATATCAAGTAACTACAATATAAAATAAATTCGAATATTTAAGATTATACATATATAAATTATAGTATTATAATCCTATAATTTTAAGGATTAACAATGAAATATATCAATAGAGTAATAATAGATGATTTAAAGGATTATATGAAATACTTTCCAGTATTGCTAATTAGTGGTGCAAGACAAGTTGGAAAATCAACTCTAGCACTACACCTACAAATAGAAAACTATATCACACTTGATGATATTAATATGTATGAAATGGCAAAAAATGACCCAAAAGGTTTTATAGAAAAACTTGATAAACCCGTAGTAATAGATGAAGCCCAAAGGTTACCACAACTTATGATTACAATAAAAGAGTTTGTAGATAAAGACAGAATAAACGGGCAGTTTATATTAACTGGTTCTGCTTCATTGCAAGGATTTAAAGATATATCTGATTCACTAGCAGGAAGAATTGGAATAGTAGAACTATATCCACTAAGCTTAAAAGAGAAAAATAAAAAAAGTGATAATATTATAGATATATTTAGTGGAGATTTAGAACAATTTATTTTAAAAAAATATGATAACTCTCAAATAATTCAAAATATCATAGATGGTGGTTATCCTGAAATCCTGAAAATTGATAGTTTAAAAGCTAAGTATCTTTGGTTTAGTTCATACATAAGAACATATATAG
>Ga0256828_1000804_pt1 | contig 20334 bp, 34 predicted proteins | sample CV88metaG_FD_185993 | JGI IMG/M metagenome (GOLD analysis project Ga0256828, IMG submission 185993) | Hydrothermal vent microbial communities from East Pacific Rise, Pacific Ocean - CV88 | ecosystem: Environmental > Aquatic > Marine > Hydrothermal vents | place: Pacific Ocean: East Pacific Rise...
TTAAAGATTATTTGTACAATTGTTTGAACTCTTATGATAGAACAATCTTTAAAAAAGAATATAAAAAATATAATTTGTCAGGTGTTCTTCCAGATTAAACTTTTTTAAAGCTTCAATATGTTAGAATATATTAATTAAAAAAAAGGTATTTAAAAATGTATGAAGATAAAACTATATATAAAACAAATGCAGCTCTTGGATATAATCAATATGCTTATTTGATTCCAATTGATAGAGAACAAATGCTTTGTATTGATTTTTGTGGTGATTATGCAGAACAAGATTCTTATGTTATTGGAAGTGTTTATTCTTTTGATAGAGATGAAAGATTTTATCTTGAAATTGCAACAAATTATGAACTTATACATTCTCCGTTATATGGTTCTTTTTTATTTTCTTATTTTTTAGATAAAAATTTTACTGATAAGGTTGAAATAAATGACTAATTTAGAAATTGCTTTAAAAAAATTTAATAAAATGGTTTCATCTTTAAATAATGAACCTAATATAAGTATTCGTCAAAAACAAGCTCTTGTTGTTTATAATTATGGTTTAAATCTTTTAAAAACTTATAAAACAAATATTCATTTATTAGATGAGATTGTAGATAAATTACTTTATTTGGAAAATACTTATGATTTTGATACCAAAGTAATTGCTTATGCTTCTTATTTAAAGAGTAATATTTAATATGAATATAAGTATTAAATTAAATTCTTCTGGTAAAATTACAAATGATAGTTTAACAGAACTTCAATCTATTATAGAGGATGGTTTAATGACTTCCGATAATTTAGATTATTGAAAAAGAAGATAGTTATATTCATACTTCTATTCAAGGTTTAATTTATAATAATTCAAATTTTCAATTTTATTATAATGAGAAACCATTAATACTTAATCAAAAAACATCAGAAGTTCTTCTTTATTGTATTAATCATGAATTAGTATCTATTTATCCTGATGATATTATAAAAGAGTTATGGGAAGAACCTGATTTAGTTCCAAAAACAGTTATTGATATTGCTATTAAAGAAATAAATAAAGTTTTTAAAAAACATAATATAAGTAATCAAGCTATAATTAAAAAAGGTTCTCCTTATGATTATAAAATAAAATTTAATGTATAAGGAATTTAATAAATGAAAAGAATATCTAAAGAAAAAGTTAAAAATATATTAGATAAAATCTATGATGTTGAAATCTATGATGATAATCAAATTGAAAATATATCTTCTGATATTTATAAGATATTTAATCAAAATTATGTTTATATAATTTCAAAAGTTTCATTTAAAAAAAGTGATTTATTTGATTATGATAAATCATTACAAGTTTCAAAAAAAATAGATTATAGATTAGAAGAAGTTGCTGATTTTGAGGAATTAACTGTTTTAGATAAAAAATTAGAGCAACATAGTTTTTCAGTTTATGAATTAATTCATAAAAGTTTATTTAATAAACATACATTTCACAAATTAGAAGAAGTAATGAAAAATACATTTGATATAGATTTATATATAGAAGATGACAATACTTTTTCTCATTTGTATTTTATGAGAAAATATAAAAATATTTTTCATATTTCTAAAGAAAAATTTGAAAAACATCTTTCTACATTAGGTGTTTCTCATTTTTAATATTTATATATAAAGGAATTAAAATTATGTTAGGTCAAATTGGAAAAAAAACAACTTCATTTATAAATGATACTGCTACTACTATTACTGATGCTGTTTCAGAAAAAATTTCAGATAATTTTTCTTCTTTTTTGGAAAAAAATAATCCTAATAAAATTTCTAAATATATTGAAGATATAGGTTTTAAAATTGATGAAATAGGTATTTATGTTATTCCTCCTTATTTAAGATTAAATTTTGATATTTTAAATTCTAATATTGATATGAATAAACTTGAAATTATGAGTAAAAATGGTGATATTGATGACACTTCAAAATTTATTATTAAACAATTATATATGGTTTTTAAAGTTCAGAACACCATAAGTGTTGAAAATAAAACTTTGACCAATATTGAAATTGAAATAGGTGTTGGAAAACCAAATATTCAATTAATTTATAAATAGTATTTTTCTATATTAAATTATAATTCTTGCAAAAGAATACAAAAAAAGATATAATTAATTAAATTTAAAATTAGTTTAAAGGATAATAAATGAAAAAAATCGTATTAGGAATCTTAACATTATCAAGTTTAGCTGTAATGGCATCAGCAAATATGAAAGCTTGTATGGGTTGTCATGGTCAAGAATTCGAGAAGAAAGCATTAGGTAAAAGTAAAGTAGTTAAGGATATGTCAGAAGAAGAAATTGCTACTGCATTACAAGGTTATAAAGATGGAACTTATGGTGGAGCTATGAAAGGAGTTATGGCTGGACAAGTTAAAAATATTCCTGATGTGAAAATAGCTGCAAAACATATTCATATGATTTCACAAGGTCAAAAACCTGGTATGGGACATGGAACTCCTTCTCCTGAAATGTTTAAAAAGAAAAAAGCAGTATGTGGTACTAAATTAAAAGAAATTAATGATTGTTTTGATAATGCTGATAAACCTCAAAAAATGAAAGAGTGTAAAAAACTTATTATCAAACTTGCTGACCATATTAAAGAAACAACTCCTGCTTCAAAACTTAAATAATTATAAGAATAAGGTTTTCCTTATTCTTCTTTTAATTATTTTTTATCAGGTTTAACAAAAATACTTTTCTATTTCCCCTTATTTATTTTTTTAAATCAATATTATATCTTTTAAATTCTCTATTAATATTTCATAAAACTCACTTTCTACTCACTTTTTATTAACTTTTAACTCACTCTCATTTCTATAATAAAAATATCAAACATCGAAAGATGTATAAAAAGGATTTTAAATGAAAACATTAAAAGTAATATTAAGTATAGTAGCAATAAGCTCAGTTTTAGGTGCAGCAGACCTTTCAACAAAAACTCAAACAGAAATTTCAAATATTCAAAATGCAAAAACAACAGAAGCAAGAGTTAAAGCAATGAATGAATTTAAATATTCATTATCTAAAATGTCTCCTGAAGAAAGAGAAGCATCTTTAACAGCTTTTCAAGAAGAAAAAGTTAATGGTATGAATGTAAATAAAGAACAAATTCAAGAACAATTTCAAGCAAAAGCTGGTGAAGGTAAATCAACTGCTGAAGGTATTAGAGGTAGTATGAATATTGAACAATCTCAAATGAATACTCACATGAATGAAGTGAAAACTCACTTGAGTGATATGAATTCTCATTTACCAACTACTGATGTTACACAAGTAAATGTAGATACTACTACATTAAATAGATAATTTATAAGTAGTATTAAATGAAAAAGTTTTTATCAATAATAACAATTGCAATGTTAGGAACGGCTTCTGTATCAGCAAATACTCAAATAGATAGTGATTTAGATGGAGTTGTTGATGCATTAGATAAATGTCAAAACACACCTTTTACAGATATTGTAGATGTAAATGGGTGTTCAATCAAACCAGTTATCAAACCAGTTACTAAAGGACGAGTTAATGTTTCTTTTGGAGTAGATTATTTATCTAATTCAACTGACAATGTTGATACTACTACTATTGTTGGTAACACTCAGGTAGGATATTATTATGGTAACTTTTCATTTAATATAAATGCTGGTTATTATAGTAGTGATACTGATGGTTATACTACTGATGGTTTATTAGATACTTATGTAGGTCTTGGTTATAAACTTAAACCTATTAAAAATTTAACTTTAACTTTAACAACTGGGGCTTATCTCCCTACTTATGATGATGATAATAATGAAGTTGATTATTTAATTGGTGCTGGGTTAAGTTATAGAATTAATAAATTAAATTTATTTGGTAATTATAGTTACACATTCATTGGTGATGAAGATGATACAAATACTATTGAATATGAAGATACTACTTATCTTTCTGCTGGTATAGGTTATTCTTTTACTAAAAAATTATATATTAGTTCTTATTATACTAATTCAAGTAGTTTATATAAAGTTATAGATGAAAATGTTGAAACTGTTACTGTTTCTGCTATTTATAGTTTTAATAAAAGTTTTTATACTAATATTAAATATGGTGCAGGTTTAAATGATTCATCTGTTGATGATACTGTTTCTTTATATGTAGGATTTAATTTTTAAATACAAATATCACCTTTTGGTGATATTTTATTCTTTATTTTTTAATATATTCATATCTATTAGATTTTCAATTATATAAGAATTTTTTGTTGGCAATATATAGTTTGTTAGATTAGGTTCTTTTTCTATTATTTTTAACTTATCATATTCTTTAAACAACCTTTCACATACTTTTAATTTTGATTGCTTTATTAATTCCAATAAAGTTATTTTTCTTTCTGCATATAATTCAAGTTTATCAGTTTCGTATTTTATTACAAACCATGTTTCTTTAATATTTTTTTCATTATTCCAAACTAATAGTAATTTTTCATTTAATGACAAATACATTTTTGGTCCATCAAAGTATATTAATTCTATAACATCTATTTCTTTATCTTCTATTTTAATTTTCTCTTGTTTCAATATATTTCCTAATAATAATTTTTCTTTAAATAATAATCTATTCAATATTAATTTTAACTTAATTTTTATATTTTAAATTAAAATAGTTATCTGTAATATATGTTATAATAACTTAACAAGATTATACTGGAGTAAAAATGAATAAAAGTAAATATACAAAATTATATAGAATATGGCACTGGACAATGGCTTTATCTACAATAGGTTTATTAATCACTGTTTTTTTAAGGGAAACTTTCTTAAATTTTAATGAGAATAAGGAGTTAATAGATTCTAAATTATTAGAAAAAGGGATACAAATTTCTGACAACACCTCTGAAATAATTGTTCAAACTTTAAGAGATAATATGTGGAGTTGGCATTATATTTTAGGTTTTGTTTTATTATTTTCTATTTTAATTAGATTTTTTATGATTATTACAAGACAGGCAAATATTCCTATAATTGAAGTTTTTCAAGCTAAAAACAAAACTGAACGTGTTAAAAAAGTTGTTTATACTATTTTATGTTTTTTGATTATGTTAATGACTGTTTCAGGTTTTGCTATGTATTATGGAGAAAATTTTTCTTTTACACCTGAAAAAATTGAAATGATTAAAGAATTACACGAAAATGCTATGAATGGTCTTATATTAATGATAATCATACATATAATTGGTGTTTTAAAACATGATTTTATTACAAAAGAAGGTATTATTTCAAAAATTATTAGTGGTGAAAAATAAATGTCTCATAATAAAGATATAGAAAGATATAATCAAAATAAAATTAATTATGATAGGACTATTCTTGGTAAAAATGGTGGTATTATTAAATCTTATAAAAATACACCCTATGTTATAGCTCCTACAAAAGAAAGTGTTTTTTATCATAGAATAAATAAAATTTTTGATATATCTAATTATAAACAACCTGCTATCCCTCCTTTTCTTGGTATAGAAGAAATAAATGATATTAATAAAATTAATACCAGAGTTTTGAGATTGTTAATTAAAAAAAATAATTCTTATAAACTTAGATTACCAAAAGAACTTGAAATTCTTTTTCCATTAATAAATAAAATTATGGAGACTGAATTTAATATAAATCCAAAATTTTATGATTATGCTTGTCATTTAACTTTTGATAATGGAGAAATTAACAAAAATGGTTATCAAAGATACCCTGGTTTTCATGTAGATGGGTTTCAGAATCATGATTCTTTATTGGAAATCCATGAAAATGAGCATAGTTATGTTTGGGCAGATAATCAAGCTACTTTATTTTCTTTACAACCTTATTTTATTGAACATCTTAATTTTGAAGTTGATGATTTACACGCTGAATTAAATAGACAAACAAAACTTGATAATATATATCAAGGTGTTAATAATGGTATTTATTTATTTGACCCTTATATGGTTCATGCGACACCTTTTTTTAAAGATATTAGTCAAAAAAGAAATTTTATTAGAATTACTTTTGAGGAAATTCAACTTAAAGACCCTGTTAATTCTATTAATAAAATGTTTCCAAAAAAATTACAGACTTATATTAAAAGAATTGATTTAAGAACTCGTTTAAATTCTATTCCAAAAGATAATGAAAATTCTTTAAAAACAAATCTTGAAAAGATAGGTTTAAAAAAGGTTTATTAACTTTTTCTTTTTTTTTGACAATTATTAAAAAAATATAAAATTAATTATAATTAAAAGAAAAAGGAAAAATATGTTACAATTAAATACTCCAATTATGATAAGAGGATATACTGATTATATTCTTGAATTAGAAAAAAACAATGAACTTGAATTATCAATATTGGATAATAGTGATTATATTTCATTATATTTATTAAAAATTATTAATAATGATTTAATTAAAGATAATCATTTAAAAGACGATTTAATTATGTTACAAAATAATTATAATTATGTTACAAAATAATTATAATTATTAAAAGGATATGTTATGGCAATAGGAAATATTGGAAACACAGTTTATACAAATCAACAAATGTCTCAGTTAACTGAAAAAATCGCAGATGATACTAATAAATCTGTTATTCAGCAAACTCAAAATCAAGATATAATGGCTTTAAAACAACAAGAACGAAAACAAGTTCGTGCTATGGAAAACAATGCCCAAATTAATAAAGATAAATCACAAGAACAACAACAAATGCAGCAAAAAATGCAACAAAAAAACTTTGAAACAGGTAATTTATTAGATATTTTAGCTTAAATTTTAAACCGTCATCAAATTTGATGGTTTATTTCAAATCAAAGATTTCATTGTCAATTCTATCTTCTGAAAATACACAATGTAATGTATATAATGTTTTTTCTAATTCATTATATATATTTGCTTCTGTTATATCTTTTTTTACATTCATAGCCTGAATATTTAAAAATGATTCTATTATATGAATATGGTCAATATTATATGAAGATATTGTTAGAATATCTGCTCCATTATACCCATTTCTTGTACATATATTATATATATCAAGATTTATTGCTCTTTCTATTATTTTTTTCATTTTTTTATTATACATATTTAGATTTTAACTTAATTTAAGTATAAAAGTATATTGTCCATGAGGACTATATATAATATTTAAATATCATATTATTATTAAAGATTATTTTTTCTTTGATAGATATTCTTCTATTGCTTTTTCTGATGTTTCAAATATTTCTTTGAAAGATGTATCAATATATTTTAAAACTATATCTTTTAATGGATGTCCTTGATATTTATTCAAAAAACATTCTATTTTTTCATTACAACGATTAAAATAATATCCTCTTAATGTTATAAATTCATATTCTAATTTTTCTTTATCCAATTCATTTAAATCCAAAAAAAATCCTTTTTCCTTAATTATAACATATGTTATATTAAATATTATTTAGTCTTTAAATAATTCTTCTTTTGTAAATTCTTTTAGCATTTTATACCCTGGATTTCTTGATACTGACACTTGTTTATTTACTAAAATTATTGGAATTATTCCTCCTTCATATTTTGAGCTTTTTGTTTCTGTTAATATTTCTATTATATTTTTTAAATTTATGAAGTATTTTATATTTGGTTTTTTTAAAAATTTTTCATATTCATACATTGGTTTATTTTTAAGTAATGTAGGAAATGGAAATTGCATCACATATGAAAAACCTTTTGAATGATGATAAAACATTTTTATCCCAAAATTTGTGTATTTTCCCATTATTTTATTTTCAAAAGTTATATTTTTTTGTATATAATCATTATCTGGTATTAATACTGTTTTATCTTTTAACATATTTTTGATTTTTTGCAAATGAGAATAAAAATACCCAGATTTTTCTATTCCTACTATTGATAAATAATTTTTTTTATCTTCTATTGATTTTTTAAATAAAAAACTCAAAAATGGTATTATTTTTAATGAAACAAATGTATCTTTATGATGAAAATCATAAATTGCTAATGAGCCATCTTTTATGAATAAAAATTTAGCCATTGCTTTTATATCTTTTTTTTCTATTATTACTCTATATGATGTAAATAACATTATTACTTCAAATATATTTAATAATAATGATACTATTGTTTCTGAATTATTATCTTCTATTTTTAAATGAAATCCAAAAATATCTGTAATATACACTATTGTATTGTTCCCATTTTCATAACATTTTTTACATCTTAGAACATCATTCTTATTTTTATAATCATTATTTTTCTTTTCAAATTTAATTTCTGTATCACAAACTGGACAATTAACATTTAATGTCCCTTTTCCTTCTAAATATTCTTCAAATGCTAACCATTTTATTGTATCTATAAATATTGAATCTTTATCTATTTCACCATTATTATAAAAAAGACTTTTTTGTGCAAAAATATCATAAATTGATTTTCTTATTGAATCTATAAATGAATACCCTTTTAATGATATTAATTGAACTGGTAATGTAAAATTTTGTTTATATAATGTTTTTATATTATTTATTTCATTTGGATTAACTGTTTGTTGTTCATTTAAATCAAGTAATAAGTTATAATCAAATGACATTATTCCACAACTATAAAATGCTATTTTCATTATTTCAAATCTATTTTTTGAAATATCTATTACTTGATACCCTCCATCAATAACTAATATTTTATTTATCTCATTTTCATATACATTTTCTAAATCTTCTAAATCTTTTGAAATTTTTTTAAAATTTATTTTTTTAAGTTCATCTATTTCTGGTATATAACATTGTTTTAAAAACTCTTGAACTGATTTGTCTTTTATAATTGTTTGATATGCAAATTTTGATGCTTTCTCATTTTTATAAGCCATTTTTTTTCTTTAAAATTTATTTATCTGAACTGGTATTATAAAATCATTTGAATGCATTTTTATTCTTGCATATCCTACTTCTGTATTTTTCATAATACTATTTGAAAAATCAATAAAATCGTGATATTTTGATAATATTTTTATTTCATCTACATTATTTAAATGTGATATAAACCAGTTTTGTGTATTCTTTAATATACTCGGTGATATAGAACTAACTTCTTGTGTTGAATAGCTTAATCCTATATGTAATTTAGCTCCTTCTTTTGCTAAACGATTATATATATTTTTTAAATCCTTATCATCTTTTGGAAAAATATTATGTGCTTCTTCAAAATATAATTGAATTGATTTTGGTTTTTGGTCATTTGTAAATTCGTCTAATGATTTTTGAAATATGTGAGAACATAATTTATTTATATATACTTGTTGTATATCTTCTGTTGAAGAAGATAAATCTATTAATACTATTTTTCCTTTTCTTATCTCATTATTTACTACAAATTTAAAATCTTTATTTCCTTTTGTAGAATGTAGATGTTTAAATTGAATTAAAGATTTATACCCTCCTCCTCTTTTTGCTAATAACATTTCTAAAAGTGTTTCAAAATCTTTATCAATTATTATTTCTCCTGATGAAGATAAAATGTCTTCTTTATTTTTCCTTGCTTCTAAATGAAAATCATATAATCTTTTGAACCAATTTTTTGCTTCTTCAAATGTTAATCCTTTTTTATTTTTTGGGATTGACATATTTGTTAATGATGATATTCCTTTAAAATTCAGTTTATAATTAATTTTTGATTGAAAATTTGCTTCATGTAATATACATTTATATATTGAAATTTTTCTTTTATATTGTTCTAATTTAAAATAAAAAAAGTTATCATCATCATAATCATCTTTTGATGGTTTCGTGAAATCAATACTAAAAAAACTTTCTAAATATTGTGGTAAATTCCCATTATATGCTTTAGCTTGTTCATAAAGTAATGAAAAAGATTCAGTTAATAATTTGTCATCATAAAAATCTAATTGTAATGATTGAACATCTTTGTATTTATTTACTTTTGCTAATGATGTTGAAAACCTTACTACTTCTTCTGGATGTTTTTCATATATACTTTTATCATCTTGTGAATTTGGAAATGAATATTCTCCATTTATATCAAAAATTAATTGTCCTATTTTCCCTTGTTCATCATTAAGTTCTTCAATACGTTTATTTAATTCATTTACTGCTTCTATCGCAATTTTTATTGTATTTGATTTCCCTGTTCTTGTCATTCCAAAAAAAGCTGTTCTTCTTGCTAAAATATCTTGAGGTTTCAAATATATATCTACACTATATTCATCTTCTTCTATGTTATGTAAATATGATTTACTTGATGAATATCTTAATTTTCCTATTGATACTTGTATTGGTATTTTACTTCTTTTATCTTTTGCTCTTGTATTTACTATTTCTTCTAATCTTAAACCTTTTGGTTTATATACTTGATATTTTGTTGGTGTTAAAAAATTTTCTATATCTGTTCCAAATATTAATTCTTTTTTTCCTTCATCATTTGTTTGGAAAAAGAAAGTTCCAAGAATTTTACATTCTCTCCCTGAAAATTGTTGATAATGTTTTGTTACCCAATCTGGTTTATTATTACTTGATGGATTTTCCATAAATGTATCTAAAATTTCACTTTGTAATTCTTTATCTGTAGGTAATGATGCTCTATCCAATACTCTTAATAGTATTCCTTCTTTAAAATCTTTTTTATATTCACTATTATATATTGCTATTAAAAAAGAACCATGTTGAAGTCCTTTTACATTTATTGTATAAAAATCATTTGTTACTAATTTTGCTGTTTCATAATTGATATCAATAAGTTGTCCCACCCTATTCTCTTCTTTTTCTATATCTTCAAAAAAGTTATCAATATTATGATTATTTGACATTTTTATAACCTTATTTATTTTTATTTATATATATAATTATAAAACTTTACTCTATTTTTTTTGAAAATTATTAATTGTCAAATGATGTTTAAAAATATTTATCATGTTTAGCAAAAACACATCTTTTATAATTTGAAGAGTTTATGTGAGGTGATTCATTTAAGTATATATCCTTTTCCTTTACATTTTGGACATTCAATTATTCTAAATTCTCTATAATCGTTATTTTCTTCTGTATAATACACAGCTTCTTCTGGTGATGTTGGTATTGGGAGTTCTATTTCTCTATCTCCTTTACATTTTGGACAGGTTATTCTATCTTTTTCAAGGTTTAAATTATACTCCAAACAATCATAATATCCGTATGCTTGAAGTAATTCTTTTTTTGTAAAAGAACTATCTTGTTCAAGTCTATATAATACTTTTTTCTTTATTTCTATACAATCTTTTTTTTCTTTTACTAACATTTTTTTACCTTTTTTAATTAGTTATATACGTTATCTCCTTCGTATAATACATCTCCATCTATATCTAATATAATATTATAATCCGTTTCATATTCTCCTTTTCCTTCTATGTCTCCTATTTCTAATTTATATTGTTCAAATATTTCTTTTTTCTCTTCATAATCATCTAACATATCTTCTATTGTTTCATATTCTTTATTTTCTTTTAATATTTTTTCTTGTTCTTTTTCTTTAATATAAAAAACATCTGTTACTATTTCTACATCCGCAACTGTCTCATCACAATTTACAGTTCCTATAAATATATTTTTTATTTCTATTTCTTCTTCATCTTCTATTTCTACATATGCTGGTAAATGAATTCTTTTTTCTTCTTTATATGAACCCCATAATATACTTTCTTCTGGAATATCTTCATAATTTTCTTTTTGAAAATAAGGATTTTCTATTGTAAATATTGTTATTTCTTCTATTTCATTTATATCTGTTTCTTCTATTGTTATTTCTGTATCATAACATTCTTCATCTTCACATTTTTCTATTTTAATTGTTGCTCCATTTATATCTGGACCATATACATGTAATAAATCTGTATAATCATATGAATTAATATATATATCTTCATTTATATCCATTGATGTATATATTTCTTCCTCTTCTATTTTTTCTTTTAATATTTCTATTGTTTCTTCTTCTTTAACTATTCCAAATGTTGCTTCTGCACCTGTTGCTTTTATTTCTATTTTATATTTTTTCATTTTTTTCCTTTTTAAGTTTTTCAGTTTTTTTTCTTTATATTTTCTTTAATGCTTCTTCTGCACCTTTTATTATTAATTCATCCATTTTATTAAATTGAAAAGTTTTATATTCATTTATGTCTGGTTCTAATTCTTTTATTATATGTCCTTTTTTTAAACTTTCTCTTATTTCTTCCTTTTCTTGATTTAATATTAATATTTTAAATGCTTTTTCTTGTGTTTTTAAAAGATTATTTGTTTTTTTAAAAAAAACTTTTTCTTTTATCTCTTTGATATTTTTAATATGTATTACATTACTTGTTATTATATTTTTTTCTTTTGCATATTTTACAGGTAAATTTGATGTTAGATATCCATCTACATATTTTATTCCATTTATTTCTTTTTCAGGAAAAATTCCTGGAATTGCCATTGATGCTAAAATAGCATCTACAATTGTTATATTTGTATTTTTATCAAAACAATATGAAGTTCCTTCTTCAAAATTTGTTGCCACTATTTTTAAATCTATTTCTGTTTCATTTATTTTCATTTCTTGAAATACTTTTTTTAAAATTAGTTCTATTTTATCCGTTTTTATTAAATGTCTTGTTGTATAATCATATTTTATCCATTTTAAAACTTCACTTATACTTTTTATTTCTTCTTTTTTATTTTCTTTTTTTGCAGCATATATAGCTGCTATTATTGCACCCATACTTGTCCCTATTATTTCTTTGATTTCTATTTCTTCTCTTTTCTTTAATATATCCATTACTCCTATGTGTGCCAGTCCTAATGCTCCACCACCTGATAATACTATTGAATATTTCTCTTTCTTCATTTCTTTTCCCTTATGATTTTGATTAATTATATCATATTCATTGTTTTTTTCATATTCTTCATTTATTTAATCTTTTTTAAAGCTGTTAAATGTTAAAATTCATTAATTATATATAAAAGGATGAATATTATGGCAAAAACTTATGAAAATGATTTTATTTTAAGTTTAAAAAAAATGTTTAAAACATTGAATTCTTATTCTATTTTAATTATTGGAATTGGCATTTTTATTGGATTATTTAATGCTCTTATTATTTATAATTTTGAGAGTAATTTTATTTATGGTATTGAATTATTTATTACTTTTATTATTATTCTTTACAATGCTTCTAATAATGATAAAAATTCATATTTTTTTAGTTCTAATAAAAATATTATTTTTATTGCTATTGTTTCTTTAATTGTTTCTGAAACTATTTTATTTCAAAGTGTTATTTTTGATAGAAGTGAATCAAAAGTTTATATTCAATCAAAAATTGAAAAAAAAGAACTTTCTGATTCTGAACTTAAAGAAGCTTTGTTAAATGCTTTAAACAAAAAACAAAATTTAGGTGATAATTTGAAACTTACTTCTAAAACCATTGAAATTTATAAATTAGATGATAATTCTTTAATTGAAAAATATGAAAAAGTTTCTGATAAGCAAGAATTATTGTTAAGCCATATTGTTGCTATAAAAACAACAAAAAAATATGTCCCTTTACTTAAATATGAAACAAATATTAAATATATTTATGATGAAAAATAAGGATTTTTTATGAAACAAACTTTAAATATACCTCGTAATCAAATGATTGAAAAAATAATTGAAGAAGAAAAAAAATTTTTAGATGATTTTTTGATTTCATATAAAAAGAGATTAAATACGCTCAATAATTTTAAACAAACTCTTGATAATATGAATGATAAAGAACTTATTAAATTATATGAATATACTTTTTCTTAATAATATATAACCAAAACAATTATTTGTTTTGAGTTATATCTTTTTTCTTAACTGTTTCTATTTCTTCCACTTTTTTTAAAACTTTATTTGCTTCTTCTTTAAAATAATTTTCTAATTCATCTTCTGTATAAAATTCTATTTGTTCATAATAATCTTTACTATTTTCTCTTAAATATTTTTCTTGCTCTTTTTTTGACATTTCTTTAAGTTTTTCTTCTATTTCATTTGGTAACTTTTTTACTATTTTATATTTTTTCCAATATTCTACTACTTGTTCTTGAAATTTCTTTTGTATTTCTTCTGTATATTTACCTGTTGTTAAATATTCTACATCTATTGGTAGTGATGGAAAGTCATATTTTATTATTGGCTTGTCTTGAAATGTTTTATGTGTTCCTAACATATATTTATTTTTTTTATCTCTTATATATATTGATATTTTTTCACTCAATACCATTACTTCTGTATCAAATTCATTTATACTTGTTTTTAACTTATTTGATAATTGTTTTTTTACTATTTTTTCCATGATTTGATTCATAGCATATCTATTCTGTTTTAAAACTTCTCCATGTAATTCTACTTTATATTCTCCACCTTTTAATTTACCATAATTAAAATCACTTTGCCATTTTATTTTGTTTTCTACTACCTCTTTTATTTCTTCTTTGCTTTTTGCTATAAATTTTCTATCAAAATTTTCTGTTTCTAATAAATTATTTTTATTCATTAAATCTATTTTATTTTTTGCACAATACTCTAAAAAAGTTTTTGCATCTAATTTAATTATCCCTTCTGTTTGTTCTATTAATTCCACTAATTGTTTTAATTTATCTAATTCTAATTTTATTTTATTTTATTTTATTTTATTTTTATTTTGTTTTAATCCTATTTCTCTATAAAATTTTTCATTTAATTCATTTTCTTCAAATAATGTAAATATTAATCCTTCCCCATCTTTTGATGGTTCTATTGATTTTATTGTATTCATAAACATTTATTTATCCTTTTTTAATTTATATATAATATTATATATATTATTTTTTAATTTTAAATAAAGCATTCTTATGATATAATTTATATATAAAACAACAGACAAGGATTTTTTTATGAGTATTATTACTAAAGTTCAAAAAGTAAATGATTTAACAAATGAAATACAACAATATGTTAATAATAATTCGCCTGTTGCTCTTATTGCTGATTATTTTAAAAATAATTTTTTAATAGTTACTAAAAATTCTCCTGCTACTCCTTCTTTTTCTATTTATAATAAAGCTATTTTTATTGAAAATTTTTATTCTCTTCAAAGAATATTAAATATTTCTGAAATAGATATTATGTTTAAAATTTTAATCAATTTTGATAAGGCTTTTAAAAGAAAAACTTTCCTCGAAACTATTACTTCTACTCAAACTGATGTGTTTAGTTTTTTATTTTTTACTAATTTTTATACAAGTCATGAATATCGCATTTTCAAAAAAATATATGATAAAGGTTTAGAAGAGAAAGATTTAAGTGAAGATTTTTTTTATTCTATTATTTCAGCAGCAAAAAATGCATTACTTGAAGGAGAACTTAATGTGTAAAAAAAATATTGAATATATTTATATTACTGACACAACTACTAATAAATGTTTAATTAATATTGAAATTAATGATGAAAATCTTGAAATTGATACTTATTTTTCTAATATTTTAAATTTTTTACATAAGCAAAATCGTTTAGTCTTTGTTGATGGTGAAATATTATTAAAATATCATTGTATTAATAAATTTGATGATTTATTTATTAATCTTCGTTCCAGATATCTTCGTCATAAAAAAAGAGATAAAATCAAAGAATATTTAGAAAAATTTGTTTCTTATTTTCCTGAATTAAAACTTAAATTTGAAAAATAAATAAGGATTTATATATGCGTATTTCATTATCTGATACAAGTTCTATTGAAAGTTTTTTAAAAGAACATTCTTCTTTTGATAAAGAATCTATTTTTCTTTTGCTTGATATATATGCAGAAAATTCTTATTATTCTTCTTGTATTTTTATGGTTCATAATGAGGATTGTATTATCAATCCTATATTTGAATCAGATTCTTTTTATAATCTACAAAATATACTTCATTCTGATTCTTTTCAAACCCAATTTGAAATAAGAGAACATATTACTAATGATAACTTTTTTAAACTTGATACTGATACACCTTTTTATAGAAACTTAGAATTCAATAAAAAAAATAGAAAAAAATGGTAATGCTATTTTAATTTATATTTTTAAGTTATAATATTTTAATAATATTAAAGGATTTTTATGCAAAAATTTAATTTTACACCTATTATTAATAGTATCACTACTTATACTGGTGTATATAATCTTTCTGACCCTACTATTCGTTCTCTTTATATTTCTTCTTTCATTGATACTTTTAAAGACGATTATGATATTAAACAAATTCAGTTATCTGATATCAATGAGGATTTAAGAAAAGATTTCACAGATATAATTACACACGTAAAACCTCCTTTTGAAAAAAAGAAAATTTATATTTTAGAAATTTCTTTTGATGATTTTAAATCTAATTTTTTATCTCAACAATCTTATTATGGACTACTTATAACTCAGTGTCGTGCAATTGGTATTTATTTTTTGTTTATTTTTATTGATATTAATGATTATTCTGATAAATATATTGATTATTTAAATATGTACGATGCTTTAACTTAATATATTTTTAAGCTTTTATAATTTATAATTTAAAAAATATCAAGGAGCTGTTTATGGGTGATACTCGTTATTATTGGAATATTGAATATGCTAATGATGAAATATATAATTTAATTATGGAATTTTCTAATAATTCTAATTCTGTTATCAATCATTATTTACAACACGATGGAAATTTTCCTTTTAAAATTATGTTTTTTGGAGAAGAAAATAATAATAATTTACTTTTTCATTTAATTACAAATTTGGAAAAGAAATTAATTAAAGATGTTAAAGATAAAGGATTTTTTAATTCTGATTATTTAACACATGATGATTTAATTAATTTAAGAGATTATATTCATACAAATTATTCTTTTAATATTGCTTTTGAAATTGAATTTACTGATATTTTATATTCAGAAAGACATTTGCTTGTTTTCTCATTAAAACGTTTAATTGATAATGATGAATTAGTTCCATTTAGTGTAGCAGAAGAACTTATTGATTTTTTTCTTGATTTTAGTACAAAGTTTTATTCTTTTGATAATTTACTTGAAGGTAATAGAAGAATTCAAGATATTCGAATTCCTGATTTTTTAAGAAAAAGAATTTATAATATTTGATTTTTAAGATTTAAGTTTTTTTAAATCTTTTTCTAATTCTTCTATACTTGTTTGAAATGAGTTTTTATAATATTTATATTCCATTACTAATTCTCCTGTTTTTTTAAGTTCTTCTTCTGATAATTTTGAAATCTTTTTATAAAAATCCAACATTGCCTCTGCAAAAGGAATTGAAATTTCTAATAACTTTTTATCAGTTTTTTCATTTAATTGACAAAAATCATGATGACCTGATGATAATTGTAATAATGGTATATATTCCATTTTTTTAATTATTTTTGACCAAGTTTTTTTAGTTTTTAATTCTTCTTCTGTATAGTTATCTACTGATACTAATTTGTCATATTGTTCTTTAAATTGTTCTCTTATGTAATCATCTTCTGATTCTCCAAAATCTTCTATAAATGAAAACATACCTTTATAACTATTATAATATTCTTCCCATTTTTCTTTTGTTTTTTGTTTTTCTATTAATTCATTTAAAGGTATTTCTTTTTTATATTTTTCTTGAATATAAAAATTTCCATTTTTTATTTCATATCCATTTCCTATTGTAAATAAAAGATGTTCCATTACTTCTGCTGGTGTTTTCGATATTGTTGGATATTCTGCTTGACTTTCTCTTATATATTGTATTACCCAGTTCATTAACATTATTCCTTTTCTTTTTGTTATAATAATAATATCATATGTAATCTTATAATTTGTTTAATTGTCTTATATTATTCATATATTTTTAATAACTTTATCGCATACTTATTTGTATATTTAAAGAATTCACTTTGTTTTAATATTTCTTCTTTACATTTATTTTTTGTTTCACTTATTACTTTTTCTATTGATTTTAATAATTTATTATACATTTGTTGTTTTGTTAAAAAAAATAAATTCTGATTAATCGTATTAACATGTATAAAATGTTTTATTTCTTTATTTGATATTTTGATTTTTGTATTTAAAACACTTTGTATAGCTTCATCTCTTGTATTCTTTTTAAATGCATTTAAAAAACATTCTTCTTTTGTTTTATAAACTATATTTTTAAATAATTCTTCCAATGCATTAAAAAATAATATTTTTTCTAATGACATCAATTTTATATTTGATGTAATCAAATCCATTTCATTTTCTGTAATCTTTTTTAAATTCATTTTATTTCCTTTTTTGTTTTTATTTTATCTTTTTTTCCTTAATTAATATTTAAGTTATAATTAAATATAATTTATATATTAAAAAAAAGGATTTTAATGAGTCGTTTTAAATTTATCGGTACTGTATATGGTATTCATAGTATAGAAGGTATTACTTATGCAAAAGAAGGTGATTTAATTGAATTTGATATAAAAGATATTGTAGATAGTGATAGAGATGGAGAATTACTTAAAGTTATGCTTGATATTGGCAGAGATTTTTTTGCTCCATATTGGTTATATAATATTAGACAATTAACTTAATTTTAATGAAACTCTTAATAGAGTTCCATTTTTAAAGAATAATTTCTTTTAATTCTATTTTTTCCATTTTTTTCTTTAATTCTTCTTCATATTCTTTTGTTTGTTTATATTCTATAAAAAGATTTGTTCTTTTATGATATTTTAATTCTTTATTTTTTTCAAAAAAATCGTTTATTATTTCTCTTTTTGCTTTTTCTTTTTTTCTTTCTTCTATACTTGGTATATATTTTTTTATCTCTTCTTTTTTATTGTAATCCCATTTTAATAAAAATAATTCAATAGACATTTCTGCTACCAATCCTGCTTCTTTAAAAGTTCCTACATTTGTGAATATTTCATTTACAACTCTTTCTCTTTCTTCCCAATCTTCTTTTTCTATTTCACTTGGTCTATCTGTACTATTTTGAAAGTATTTATCTTCTGCCTCTTTAAATATTTCTAAAAAAAGTTTATGAGCATATGGTCTCAAAAATAATTTTGCATAAAAAATTCCATTATGTTCACATAATACTATGCTATTTTCAAATATATCAAAGTATGAAACATTCATTGTTTTCCCCTGTTCATACATTTCTTCGACTATTTCTTCTACTATTTTTGTTGTAGGCTTTTCTTCATTTTCTTTTATTTTACTTAATTCTTCTTTATATATATCTTGTTTTAATTCTTCTATTTTTATTTCTATATTTTTAATTTCTTCTCTTTCTTTGTATTCCCCTTTTAATACTTTTTCTACAAATGTTTTATATTTTTTTTGAAAATTTTCTTCTGAATTAAATTCTTTCTTCAAATTTATTCTTAATACTTCTACTCCTCTTTCTATCTCATTTACTTTTGTAGAATCTTTTAATGCCCAATATTTATGATTATATGTTATATTTCCATCTTCTAAATTTGTTAATAATAGTGCATATTCTTTTTGATATAATTCTCCTGCTTTTTTGAAAATCTCTTTTCTAAGTTTTTGAAATTTTTTATTTATTTCACAATATGTTTTTTCTTTTAATTTATAAAAATCATATATTTTCATACTCATTTTTATTCCCTTTAAAGGTTTTTTAATTTAATTAATGTTATTATACCTTATATTTAAAATAAAAGGTATATTTATGAATTTTCAAGATTTTCAATTTAAAATTAATAATAATTTAATTTCTGAAAAATATATTCCTGTTTCATATAAAAAGCAAATTATTGGCAAAACTGTTACTATTGAAGATATTACTAAAAGTGGATTATATTTTGTTAATTTTAAAGGTAAATCTTTTTCTTTAAAAAAGAAAAGTCTAACACCTGTTATTTCAAAAAAACTTTTTCAACAATTTAAAGGACTTTTTTTAAAATCTATTTATACAGATGAACTCTTAACTTCTTTACCAGATACTCTTATTTTTACTTTAACTTGGTTTAATTTGATAATAGAATTTGATAATGGTTTTATTTTTTCAAAAAAAGCAAAAAAAATTGGTCTCAAAGGTATTGAAAATATTTTATTTCCAAAAATTGATGCTTATAGTTCTAATAAGAAAAATAATGTTCAAATTAAATCAAATGAAATTAAACTTATGTTGTCTATTGCTGAAAAATATGGATTTGAATGTATTGAAAAAAATAATTTTGATTGGTGAAGTATCTCTCCTAATTTCCATTAATTGTCTTACTACACTTGATAATTGTTTTAAATTTTTCTAATCTTTTATT
>Ga0256828_1000806_pt1 | contig 20296 bp, 25 predicted proteins | sample CV88metaG_FD_185993 | JGI IMG/M metagenome (GOLD analysis project Ga0256828, IMG submission 185993) | Hydrothermal vent microbial communities from East Pacific Rise, Pacific Ocean - CV88 | ecosystem: Environmental > Aquatic > Marine > Hydrothermal vents | place: Pacific Ocean: East Pacific Rise...
TTTACAGCGTTTACATCTTTGGCAATCTTTCGAAAGCACTCCAGCTCCTTTGCCTGTGTACGCTGCCCATAGTTGAAATGCACTGCAATGATCTCATATCCTTCTTTTTGTGCTATCTTGGCACTCAAGGCACTGTCCATCCCTCCGGAAATGATACAGACTGCTTTTTTCATACGATTACTCTCTTTTTTTCTTTTCTACGCTTCATCTGGGCTTCCTCATGCTTTTTACTGCCATTTTACCAAGATTTGGGTAAACTTCGAGCATGAACATTATAGAGTTGGAAAATCAGACAGACCTGGAAGTAGATCTAAAAAGACTTGAAAAAATCGCTACCTCTTTGACGACAAGAAGTATAGAACTTGTCATTATTGACAATGAAGAGATGCAAGAACTCAACAGGGAGCACAGAGGAAAAGACAAACCCACCGATGTACTCAGTTTTCCACTGGAGACCCCTTTTACGGAACAGCCGATCTTCAGGCTGCCGCTGGGCTCCATTGTGATCTCTGCAGACCTGGTACGTGAAAAAGCCAAAGAGTTCGGCCATACCGAAGATGATGAGCTGTCACTCCTTTTTATTCATGGGTTGCTCCATCTGCTTGGCTATGACCATGAAACAGACAATGGCGAGATGAGAGCCAGAGAAAGAGAACTGATCGAGATATTCGGCCTGCCTTCAAGTCTTATTATTCGAAATATATAAAGGGAAATCGATGAATTTTGTTATCTTTGTCATTGCCATGGGTGTCCTTATCTGGGGTGCGGACCTGCTGATAGAACAGAGTGAGCGTATCGCCCTTAAATTTAAGATACCGGAATTTATCATAGGCGCCACACTGATCGCACTGGGAACATCACTGCCGGAAATGGCTGCCAGTGTGGCTGCCAGTATGGATGCAAAAGCAGATATTGCCATTGCCAATGTCATAGGAAGCAACATCCTCAATATCACCCTTGTACTCGCTTCTGTTTTTTTAATATCAAGAAATATCAACCCAAAAAGAGACTTTTTCGCGAAAGACAGCACATGGGCACTTGTCCCTGTCCTTGTTTTTATTCTGATGATCCTTGACGGTGTCATTTCCCGCTTCGATGCTATCCTGCTTTTATTACTGATGGGAGCATACCTGCTCTTTTTGGTACAGGATGCAAAAAGTATTCCTCTTGATGAGATCGATAAAGTAGATGTCAGCCATTTTAGCTGGATAAAGACTATTGCCATTCTACTCGGTGGTTTTATTCTTGTTATCATTGGTGCCCACTTTACTGTCGAGAGTGCTTCGGAAATTGCGAAAAGTTTTGGCATCAGCGAATGGGTCATTGGGATTATTATGATCTCATTTGGAACTTCCCTGCCTGAACTGGTTGTGAGTGTATCTGCCGCAATGAAAGGAAAGGTAGATATGGCCATCGGGAACATCATTGGTTCCAACATGGCAAATACTACAGTTGTCATTGGTTCTGCAGCGCTGGTCAATCCCATGGGAATCAATACTCATACTTATATTTTCGATATTGCTACAATGATCGTAGCGACCCTGCTACTGGTATTTATCACTGCCAACAAGCTTTATAATAAATCTGCGGGTATCAGCCTTATCATTGTTCTTGGACTCTTTTTGAACAACACACTGCAAAATATGTAAAATCGTTTCTATTTCTTCGGTTTCTCTGCACTCTTTTTCTTGAAATAGCCATGACTGTATAGCCATTTATAAATATCTGCAGCAATCGGCCCTGCTGTGCTTCCCCCATGCCCTCCATGTTCAACCAGTACAGTCACGACAAACTGCGGGTCATCGTAAGGGGCATACGTCGTGATCCATGCATGCGACCGTTTAAAATATGCCAATTCATCCTCTTTCAGCCGCCTTTTTGTCGACTGGGAAATAGAGGTTACCTGCGAAGTTCCGGTCTTTCCCGCCACGACAACAGGCAATTTACTCATCGTCCTGTATGCAGTCCCCCCTCTGATATTACAAACATCATACATACCCTTTCTTATCTCGTTCAGGTAGTAAGAGTTAAATTTCATGGGAATTGATTTTATTTTGGTTTGATTGCCGTCAACGACCCGCGCTATGGTAGGCGTAACCAGTTTGGATGTTGCAATGAGCGCCGTATAGCGGGCAACCTGCAGAGGGCTTACCAGATCGTACCCCTGCCCGATGGAAGCAATCACCGTCTCCCCTTTGTACCAGGGTTGTTTATATCGTCTCATTTTCCAGGCTTTATCGGGGATGACTCCAGAATATTCACGCGGCAGGTCCACACCTGTTTTTACTCCAAGTCCAAAGGAGCGAAGATGCTTTGCCATAGCATTGATACCCACTTTAAGGCTTTTACTGTAGAAAAATACATCGCAACTCTCTCTAATGGCTTTCCTCAGTGTTACGGTACCGTGACCATACCTTTTCCAACACCTGAATTTATGGGAACTCTTGCCTATGGTAATATAACCGTTACAATATTCAGGAACAGAGAGAATATTCGGTATCGCTTTTTCAAAAGCAAGCGCCATCCCCATTTTAATAGCCGACCCCGGTGGGTAGGTACCATGAATAATCTTGTTGGTGAACGGATGGGCAAGATCTTCCTGAAGTGCTCTCCAGTTTTTACTGCTGATCCCTCCCACAAAAAGGTTGGGATCGTATGCAGGGTAGCTGACCGCTGCGAGCACCTCTCCATTGGTACGCATCACCACAGCCACTCCGGACATCTCTCCAAAACGTTCATGGATCATTTTCTGCAAATTGATATCGATATTGAGCTGCAGATTTTTATTGTCTTCAGGCAACTTTCTTTCAAGCAGTTCTATAGCCTTGTTGGTTGCGGTTACTTTATTGACTTCATATCCGAGTTCCCCCTGAAGGACCTTGTTGTAATAACGTTCCAGGCCGCTTTTACCAACTTTTCCTACCACATTGACGACAGGGTCTTTTTTATTCTCTTTTTTATTGGAACGTCCGGTATAGCCTACAATATGTGCGGCATATTTGCCGTAAGGGTAATACCGTTTTGTCTCTGCCTCTATTTTGATCTCATCATGCAGACTCAACTGCGGATAGGCCCCCATCATATCATTGTAGTGGATAAAATCCACCACTTTTATAAATTTGTGGTTGTAAGGAGAATTGTGTTTTTTATACACTTTCATCATAACTGTTTTATTGAGATCGGGAAAGGTATCGATAAGAATATCTACAACCTTTTCAAGCTGATGGTTTTTCTGTTTCAAATGCGGCTTGATAGAGATGGAAAAACCTATTTGGTTCATTGCCAGAAGATTACCGTTGATATCGCTTATCTCTCCCCTTACGGGCTTGATAAAGTGCTTACGTTCTATATTGTCCTTGGCAAGCTCTTCATAGTAGAAATTTGATTTGATACTGACATGGTACAACCTGGCGATCATAATTCCCCAAAAGAGCAGAAAAACGGCTATTGTAATTTTATATCTCATAGTATCACCACAATAAGAAGGTCAACGATCAGTGAATAGAGCAGCATATTGTCCAAGACGATACTCTGGGTCTGAAATACAAAATCGTAAAACAGCAAACTTCCAAGATAGACAAAATCGATCAGCAATACGCTCAATACCGGGCGGCAGATCAGACAGTCTCGAAAGTAGATAAGCGTATGGTAAAAGAGAACATACACCAGCAGTGTCGAAATAAATATGAGAAAAAAAGGCAAAGAGAGATTGACTTCAAGATTGACAAAATAGAGCAGTGAAATAAGTATATAATGCAGTTTTTCCTTTTCGATACCCAAAATAAGAATATACCCCATCACACCTATAAGCAAAGGCAAAAAGACATAAATAGATATGAGCATAGGGTAAAAAATGACAAAAAGGATCACGGCAGCCCAAAGCAGAGGTAAAAAGAGTGATTTGTACAAATTATCCATATCTTTTGCTACTCTGACCTCATGCCAATTTATAGACCAGTGCGATTTCATTACATACAGGGAAATGGATACATTTGATACAGTCTGCCCAGATTTTATGTTCCGGGATTACCTCTTTTTCAATCTCTTTAAATCCAAGTTTTACAAAAAAAGCAGGCAGGTAAGTCAGAACCAGTACATCTTCCTCCACACCAAGTTCTCGTGCTTCACGTAGTGTAAACTCAACCATCTTCTGCCCTATATGCCGTCCCCGGTATGCTTCATCGACGATCAGACTCCTTATCTCCGCAAGCCGTCTGGAATGAATATGGAGCGCGGTATACCCAACCAGTTTGCCATCCTCTTTGGCAAGAACATACGAACGTATATTGGTCGCTACTTCATCCTCGCTTCTGTTTAGGATCACACCTTCTTTTACTTCCGAAGAGACAAGTGCCTGCATAGAAGGAATATCATTCAGCTTCGCTTTTACAAGTTCTATCACGCACTTTCCCCTTCTTTTTCCATTTTGTCATCAATACCAAAAATGGTTTGAAGTATCTCTCTGTGCACACTGTCGTGCCCATTTTTTTTCAGGTTTGAAACGGTAATGGAACCGGGAAATTCACGCTTGAGTTTGGCTCGCTCTTTCTGGTTGAGCTTGTCTATTTTTGTAAATACGGTCAAATATCGCTGGTCAGGACGGATAAATTCAGAGATATACTGTTCCACATCGTCGTCAATCTTGGCGTGCGGATGCCTGGCATCACGGAGATGGATAAAAAGACGTATGGAGACACGCTGCTGAATAAACTCTACCAGATTCTTTTGCCAAACCTCTTTAAGCGTCTTGGATACTTTTGCGTATCCAAAGCCGGGAAGGTCCACAAAACGTACCGGATAACGCTCCTCATTATACAGATAACGCGTTTCAAAAAAATTGATCAACTGGGTTTTCCCCGGTGTTGCTGAACTTTTCGCAAGATTTTTCCTCTGTGTCAGAGAGTTCAGCGTCGAACTTTTCCCCACATTCGAACGTCCAAGAAAAACGACTTCACTCATATCTTCAGGCAGTGAATCCGAAATACTCTGCGCCGATTTGATAAATGTTGCTTCTACGATACGCGGCATACTCATTTCTTTTTCTCCTCTGTCTCAAAGATAAATTTAACCGGTTTTTTTCTGCTTCCCTTGACATTGGCTTTACCCGTAATCATATTGAGAGTGATTTCATCCCCATTGACATGACGCTTGTTCAAAAGATCATCGATAACTGCTTTTCCAATGAGAATATATTCCGATTTCTGGGGATAATAGATGACTTTGTCCGCGCTTCCCTGGTAGAAATTTTTCTCCCGAACAAACTCGAATGTAACCGAACCTATCGCTTCATACTGTTTTGTCTCATTGTTTTCATTGAAATAGACGATGATCTCATCACCGTTGATCCAGCTTTTGCCCTGTACCACAGTGGCATTGCCGATGAAGTGCAGTTCTTTCTTCATATCGATCGCCTTCATTGAATCTGAAGTCACATCCACCTTTTCAGCGAACAGTGTAGCTGTCAGAAGTATAAAAAGCATTATTTTCAGAAAATTCAATTAAAAACCTTTGATAAAATTTATAAGTATGATTATATCATTTTTCCACCGTATAAACGACAGCATCCACCTGTGTTGCAAAACCCTCTTTCGTCTGCATATTGTAACGCAGGCTTTTGCCATGCATAATATTTTGGTTCATCACGGCAGTGAAAGGAGAAGTAATATTCAGGATCTCCGTTTTTTTATTGTACACCGCATGCTCCGCACTGTAGTCAAACCCCTTTTTCTGATGGACGCTGATATTGCCGTCAAGATACATTTTGTTCTGCTTGTAAATACCTCTGTTTGCCGTAAGCAACTTCAGGTTGTCAGTGTGGTACCTGAGATGATAAACTGTCAGTACGCCGGCATTACGTACACCATATGTACCAAATGCCACACCCTGGGTTTTATTGGTATCTACTTCGGTAAATGTCGTATCGGTAAACTCAAGCTCTTTGGTAAACGGCTTTCTTGCAACTGCACTATGCGTAAGTTTTACAACATAGGTAAACGACAAGATCGCTGCGATTAAGGCAATGATCACGATTTCAAGTTTTAGTCCCATAGCTCCAGATACTTCTTCTCAAGTCCCTCTTCGACAATAAGATATTCTATCATCTCCCTTACTGCACCGTCTCCACCCTTTTTGGACAGGATCACCGTAGCGATCCTGTCGACATAGGAGCTTGCATCTCTGGGAACGAACGATATCTTCGCTGCCCTTAGCATTTGCAGGTCATTCAGGTCATCCCCTATGGCAGCTACATTCTCCATACTCAGGCCCAGTTTATCCAAAAGAGAGGCAAGTACCTCTTTTTTGTTGTCGACACCCTGGTAGAAATGCTCTATACGCAACTCCTGGGCGCGTCTGGCAACAATTTTCGAACTTCTCCCTGTAATGATCGCAACCTGTTTTCCAAGCTTTCTCCAACTTGCAATGGCCAATCCGTCTTTTACATTGAAAGATTTTATCTCATCTCCGTTCTCACTGTAGGTAATATGGCTGTTTGTCATGGTACCGTCGACATCCAGTACGATCAGTTCAATACTCACAATACGCCCTTTGTGCTGGGAATACCGGCATTCTCGTTGACTGCAACCGCACGGCGAAGCGCTACTGCCAGCGCTTTGAACGCAGCTTCAATAATATGGTGTTTGTTCCTGCCCCGGTTGAAGACAAGATGAAGTGTCAACGGAAGATTAAAGGCAAATGCCCGGAAGAACTCTTCTACAAGCTCGACATCGAAATTGCCTACTTTGCCTCCTATGGGAAGTTCATAGACAAGGAAAGCCCGGTTGGAGAGGTCGATATCGCAACTGACGCTGGCTTCATCCATGACAACAGTAGCATTTCCAAAACGCTCGATACTCTGAACCGGGTAAATCGCTTTTTTCAATGCTTCTCCAATAACAATACCAACATCTTCAACCGTATGATGGTCGTCTATATGGGTATCACCTTTACAGCTTACTTCCAGATCCATATGGGCATGTTTGGCAAACGCTTCCAGCATATGGTCGAAAAAACCCACACCTGTATTGATAGTGGCATTGCCCTTGCCGTACAGATTGAGTTTGACAGATATCTGCGTCTCTTTTGTTTCTCTTGATACTTCTATCATTCGATTCTCCATTCAATTTTTAATTTCTGACAATAAAGGCACCTTCCATGTCATGACACGCTTTGAAATCCCTTGCCTCCTGTTCAGAGCCAAATCCCATCAGCCATACACGGTACAGAGGCATACCGTCTTCATCACTGAATTTTTTGATCACAGGCCTGTAGCGGCTGTCAAGTACAGCATATTTACGCTGATACACCCTGGCCCCTTCGTAATGCTTGAATGCACCCACCTGTACACCGAAATTACTCAATCTTACACGTGTTTCGGTATTTGTCCTTTTACGATGGGCTATCGTTGCACTGGACTGTACCCTGCCGGCAAAACCGACTACTTCCAAAGATACTTTTGCAATGCCCATTTTATCCAGTCCAAGCTCTTTCCCCGCTCTGTAACTACAGTCTATAATACGCCCTCGTACAAACGGCCCCCTGTCATTAATGCGAACGATAGTACTTTTTCCGTTTTGGAGATTGGTTACTTTGACCATCGTATCCATTGGCCATGTTTTATGTGCCGCAGTCCGTGCGTTCATATTGTAGATTTCCCCGTTACTCGTACGTTTTCCGTGGAAATTAGGGCCGTACCAGCTGGAAATACCCTTCATGGTCTGCCCTACTTTTACATAGGTCGGGCTGTATTTCCTTCCACGTACCGCATAACACCGCATTGTTGCACGCTGCCTTGCCGCACTGGTATATTTGGTCGCACCGGGCCTTATATGCCGTTTCTGGGAGCATCCTGTCAAAAGTGAACCGACAATCAACAGCCCGGCCAAAAATAGAAATGTGGAACTCCTTTTCATACTACCCCGAATATTGAATTTATATTTAAGGTAGATATTATCACTTTATTTGACTTTATATCTGCTTGAGTTTACAGAAGCTGCCTAAGCTGCCGGTATGAGCTATCTTTTCAAAGCTTTTTCAAAAACTTCTTTCCCGACAGGAATGACGAGCAGAGTATCTACAGCGATAAAGTCATCCTGAATGTGGTTCGCCACTTTTATCTCCTCTACTGTAGAGTGGTATGCTTCAGCGATTGCCTCTATCGTCTCTCCCAGTTTTACATAGTGTGACAGCAGATACGGCTTTACCTTCTTTTTCATTTTGGGAGCACGGTAACGCAAATAGAACAGCATCATCTTCTCTTCGGGGATCATAATCTTGTAATGGCCGTTTGTATCAGGGACAACTCCGTTTTTGAACTGCCTGTTCAAAGCAAGCATATCGGAAGGTTTCATCTCAATCATTTTAGCCACTTCATCCAGTTTGGTCCCGGAAGCTACTTCTACCTGATAAAGTTCGTTTCCCGTCGAAACATTCACCGGTTCGATATCTATCGTATCGCTTTCGCCTATCATTGCTGCAAGCAGGATCTTTTCTATATAATCCCTTGTCTCCGCAGGCAGATAGTGCCCTCTTTTATCAAGCAGTATGGCAAGATCGTCGCTTCCAGCCTTCTTTATGGCTTTTTTCAAACGTCCCTCCCCGCAATTGTAAGCAATAGCCGCCAAATACCACTTGCCAAACATGAGATGAAGTGTATTGAGGTAAGAGATGGCAGCAGAGGTGGAACTGACCGGGTCGAACCGCTCGTCAAAACCGCTATAGAGCTCAAGGTGATAATGTTTTGCCGTTGCAGGCATAAACTGCCATAAACCAACCGCTTTTTTGGGAGAAACCACAACCGGGGAAAAACCGGATTCCACCATGGAAAGATAGATAAAAAGGTCTGACATTCCATCTTCCATCAGGTACCCCTGTACCAGAGGAAGAAGGTCTTCTCCACGCTGAAGGGAACGGCGGTAAAAATGTTTTATTTTGGTTTCATTTTTCCGGACAAAAGCTTCAAACTCACTATCGTAAATATAGGATTCATCAACATCAAACTCTGCAAATACATAGGTATAGTCAGGGTATTTTTCTGCCAGAGAAAGAGAAAAAGCACAGGTAGAGGCCAGTAGCATACCTAAAACGATCCCTGCAATCTTCTGTTTCATCTCTATGCTGCTCCTCTATATTCCAAAAAGTTTCCGTGCATTTTGTGTTGTCACATCCTCTATCTCCTGAAGAGGGAGTCCGCTCAGTTCAGACATTTTTTCTGCTACATACGTGCTAAAAGAGGGTTCATTTCGCTCACCTCTGTGTGGATGCGGTGTCAAGTAAGGCGCATCTGTTTCGATCAAAAGTTTCTCCAGCGGTATTTTCGGGTAGACATGAATAAGCTTTCTTGCATTTTTAAATGTAAGTACCCCACCGATACCGTAATAGAAGTTGCGTTTTGCCAGTTTCAAGAGGGACTCATCTGCATTGTAGCAATGCAGTACGCCGCCCTCTTTCCCCGCATATGCTTCCAACAGTTCCAGGCAGTCGGCACTCGATTCTCGTATATGGACGATCAATGGTTTTTGAAGCTCTTTTGCCAAGAGTATCTGGTCTATAAATACTTTTTTCTGCAACGCTTTTTCCACTTCCACTTCCTCTTGCGTCTCGGGCAACCTGAAGTAATCAAGCCCGCATTCCCCAACGGCTACGCATTTGGGGTGTTCGGCAAATCTCTTCAGGTGGTTTCTGTCATAATTGGTGGCATCGTAAGGGTGTACACCAACGGCAAAATAGACATTTTCATATTTTTGCGCTATTTCAACCGCCCTCTCCAGCGTTTTAGGATCTGCCCCGGGGATAATGAATTTTTCAACCCCCTTCTCTTTGGCACGCTGTAAAACACGCTCAAGGTCATCTCTGTAACGTTCGTCATCCAGATGGCAATGTGTATCGACTATCATACTTTTCCTATTCTGTTTTTTTCATATCATTATAGCGAAATATGCCATTTAAGCAGAACTCTCTTTGCAGAAAGCATCAATGAAACTTTCTTTAATATTAAATAAGATATAGTTAATGACATAAATTGGAGGAGAATATCTATCATGATCGTCTATATTGCAGTTTCTGTCTTTCTGTTAATGATCGCCTACTTTATTTACAGCGGCTATAAAAATGAAAAAAGATACCAGGAAGACAGAAAAGAGAGAGCTGACAAACGACAGGAGAAGATAAAAAACAGAGGCGTTCCTTCTTCCCGAAAAGTAACTGCCCCTTCCTCAAAAGAGGAAAAAGAGGAGGAACCCCTCCCCGCTGTATCACCCAAAACAGAAACCGTACAGAAGAGGGAGGAAAAAGCAGAGCCCTCTCCCAAACCTTCTATTGAACCTACACCGGAGATACCTCGGGAGGCACCACAAAAAGAGATACCTGTTTCACTTGGAAAATATCCTGATTTCAACCATGCCCGCCTTTTGAAAATGGGGCTCTCCGAGGAGGATGCCCAGGAATTCGTTGCAGAACTCATACCGCAGATAGAATCACAGATACCATTGATAGAAGAGGCGATGGAACGTTCGGATTTTCACACTATGGAACGATTGACACACAGTATCAAAGGTTCTTCCACCACGGTAGGAAGCGGAGGTGTCTCGGACCTCCTGGTCGATTTCAACACTTACCTCAAAAGCGGTACCGAGCCGGCTATTGCAGAGGCATATCTGAAACAGCTCAAACACTACTGCCAGGCTCTGAAAGAGCAGTACAGCCGTTGAAGCACTGCCCTCCTATTTTCCGCTTCTCAACCGCTTTGCAAACTCAAGCGCCTGTAACGAAGGTCTTTCCCCGCCTATAATCCGTGCAATCTCTTCGACCCTTCCTTTATCATCAAGTATTCTGGCACTACTGGTTTCCCCTGTTTTCGTAACAGCGATATGCTGGTCTGCCATAGCAGACAAATGGGGTTGGTGCGAAATCGCAAAGATCTGATAGGCGGAAGAGAGCCGCGATACCATCGTTGCAATAGCGATCGATTCGTCACCGCTGACATTGGCATCGATCTCATCGAGTATCAGCACACCTCTGTTCCGGTTCCGGTCATCTATCGTTGCCGCCATCAGCGCCAGGCGGACACGGTTGAACTCACCACCGCTCAGAGTTGCCGCTTCCAAGCTTCCCAGTCTTATCTCAACGTGGTCTGTTCCCTGTTCATCGAGGGAAGTGCCATTGAATATAAAAGCGAGAGGTGGCAGTTTTAGTGTTTCAAGGTAGTTTTTGAGGACCGTCTCCAGTAGCAGGGCTTCCTGCTTCCTCGCCAGAGAAAGCCTGCCTGCAAGGGTCATCAATTCTGAGAATTCCAGTGCAAGAAACGATTCAAGCATACTTTTGTCCTGCTCTATATGCCGATAACCGGCAAGTTCCTTTTTTTTCTCCTCTTTGTATGCCAGTGCTTCTTCAATGGAACCGTAACGGTTTTTCAGCACTGTCAAATCACTTAAACGGTCAAGCACTGCCTCTACATCTATCTCTTCCAACTCTTCGGCCAAGGTCTCCGTCTCTTCAAGATCGGCACGAAGCTGGTTCATCACCTCAGAGAAAGCGGAAGGATCTTTGTCCAAAAGACGGTAAACCTCTTCCACACTCCCTTCATAGGAAAATATCCCGGAAGCAGCCTGCATAGCCTCTTTGATTTTATCAATACGGGAGAGCTGCTGTTTTACTGTGAGCAACTCCTCCTCTTCATCTGGTTTTGGGGCTATACGTTCTATCTTCTCTATTTCATATGAAGTGAACTCTATCAGCTCGGCCAACTTTGCCTCTTGCTCTCTGATATGCTCAAGTTCCGATACTTTTGCCCGATAGTTCCCATAACGTTTTTTATACTCTTTGAGCAGTTTTCTATAGTTTTTATCCTTCGATGCAAGCGTGCCGTCTATCATATTCAACAGTGAAGCAGAATCGATCCCTCCTCTGTCACGTACACTCAAATATTTCACATAAGGGATAAAGAGTTCGTTCAATGCCTTTTTGGAAATGTTCTGCCCGTCAATAAAATAACGCAGCTTCTCTTTCTTAAGGGTTTTGAGGGTCAACTCCTCTTCCAGTTCATACGCTTCACTTCTGAGCTGTACAGGTTTAGCCACATTGAGTTCACATAGCGATGCAACCCCCTGTGTAACGTACCCGAAACTGGAGAGTATCGCAGACATCAATACCGATTTTCCGGCACCGCTTGGCCCGGTAAGGACGACAAGCCCCCGATCAAACTCCAGCTCCACTTCATCGAAAGTGACAAGGTCACGTAAATAGAGCCGTTCTATCAATGTGTGTCTCCCCATGAAAGTTTTTCTCTGAGCACAGAAAAGTAGTTGCGCTCTTTCCTGTGTAAAAGTTTGGCACCTATCTTGGCACCCTGTATGGTCAGGACATCGCCGTCATGCATCTCATAGTGGTCCTGGCCGTCTATAACGGCGATCACAGTTTCACTCGGAGAGCTTAATTCAATGGTAAAATCCGCCGGTACGACCAGCGGTCTCTGGTTTGTCAGAGAATGGGCGGAAATAGCGGTCATAATGAAGGCCTGTGTCAGAGGGTATATTACCGGCCCTCCTGCAGCCAGATTATACGCAGTCGATCCTGTAGGTGTAGAGATGATAAGCCCGTCTCCACGGTATGTATTGAACCATTCTCCGTCTATACCGGCATTGATCTTAACCATTTTGGAAATCACCGGCCGGGTCAAGACAACATCGTTCAGGGCAAAAAGAGGCTTTCTTTTCCCTTCTTTTGTCAAAATACTCCCTTCCATCATCATACGGTTATCAATACGGTATTCCCCATCGAGCAGCTGTTCGAGAAATATATCTACATCATCTATTGTAATATCTGCAAGAAACCCAAGATTTCCCGCATTGATACCGACAACCGGTTTATGGAAGGTATAACTTCTGCGTACCAGGGAGAGCAGTGTTCCGTCTCCTCCCAGAGAGACGAGGAAATCTGCTTTTTCGCACATTTCCCGGAAAGGAACCCCTTCCAGGCCTATCATTTTTGCAGAAGAATCACCGATCATCACGGTGATCCCTTTTGCATTGAACTGCGCTTTTATCTGTTCGTATAAAGGCTTGATCTCCGGTGCATCCGGTTTAAGTATGAACCCTGCTGTTTTTATCTGTGCTAGTCTTTCCAAAGTATACTGCTCCGTCCAATTTTAATTATAGTACATTAGCATAATCTTGCTTTGTGGATTGATAAAATACCTATTTTCAGAATCGAAAATGAAATTTCTCCACCCCCTGGAAACAGCCATGTTAAAGCAGTACATTCAACCCTAAACTACTTTTAGCTATAATCGCGGCATTATAAACAGATAGGATAGTGAATGAGAACACATTATTGTGCCGAGATAAACGAAACACATATCGGTAAAGAAGTTACTGTAGCCGGTTGGGTAGCCAGCCGGAGAGACCATGGAGGGGTTATCTTTATTGACCTCAGAGACAAAGACGAAGTCGTGCAGCTTGTTTGCGACCCTGCCGACAATGCAGATGCACATAAGATAGCGGAAGAGATCAGAGACCAGTTCGTACTTATCGCTACAGGAAAGATCAGAGCCAGAGGAGAAGGACTTGAGAACCCGAATCTGAAAACCGGTAAAGTGGAGATGGTGGTTGACAAACTTACGATTGAGAACCGTTCCAAACCTATGCCGTTCGACCTTGGCGATGAGAAGGTCAATGAAGAGATACGGCTCAAGTACAGATATCTTGAACTCAGAAGCCAAAAGTCTTACGACATTTTCAAACTCCGTTCAAAAGCGACTATTGCGACAAGAAATGCACTGGATGAACTTGGCTTTCTCGAAGTCGAAACCCCGGTACTTACAAAATCCACTCCGGAAGGAGCAAGAGACTATCTTGTGCCAAGCCGTGTTCACGGAGGAGAATTCTATGCCCTTCCACAGTCTCCGCAACTTTTCAAACAGCTTCTCATGGTTTCCGGTTTCGACCGTTATTTCCAGATAGCGAAATGTTTCCGTGACGAAGACCTTAGAGCCGACAGACAGCCGGAATTTACACAGATAGATGTTGAAATGAGTTTCTGCAACCAGGATGATGTCATTGCAGTGGCAGAGAAACTTCTATACGATGTTTTCACACAATGTGGGTTTGAAATACCCCAGACATTCAAACGTATGACCTACCATGAAGCGATGGAAAAATACGGTACGGACAAACCGGATATGCGTTACGATCTGGCAATGGTCGATGTCATCGACATTTTTGAAAGATGCGACAACGAGATCTTCTCCAATATTGCCAGAACACCGAAAAAAAACCGTATCAAAGCACTGAAGGTCCCCAACGGAGACAATATTTTCTCAAAACGCCAGATGAAAGGCTTTGAAGATTATGTACGCAAATTCGGCGCACAGGGGCTTGGCTATTTCCAAATGAAAGAGGATGGGCTCAAAGGGCCTCTGACAAAATTCTTTACGGAAGATGATATCGAAGCGATCATTGACAGATGCGGACTTGAAGTGGGAGATGTTGTCTTCTTCGGTGCGGGTGACAAAAAAGTGGTACTTGACTATATGGGTCGTTTCCGTATCTACCTTGCAGAGATGATGGAGATCATTCCCCAGGATGTTTTCGAATTCCTGTGGGTTGTCGACTTCCCTATGTTCGAAGTGGAAGACGGGCGTGTCAAAGCACTGCACCACCCATTCACCCAGCCAAAATCACTTGACTATGAAGATATCGAGGAGATTGAATCGATCGCTTACGATATTGTGCTCAACGGTACGGAACTTGGAGGCGGCTCGATCCGTATCCATAAAGAAGATATGCAGGCAGAGATCTTCAAACTGCTTGGTATTTCCGAAGAAGAGGCTCAGGAGAAGTTCGGCTTCCTGCTTGACGCACTGAAATTCGGTGCTCCTCCACACGGCGGTTTTGCCATGGGCCTTGACAGGATGATTATGCTGATGACCGGTGCGGAGAGTATCCGTGATGTTATCGCATTCCCTAAAACACAGCGTGCACAGTGTCTGCTTACGCAGGCACCAAGCCCGGTAGATGCGGAGCAGCTTAAAGAGTTAAGTCTCCGTATCAGGCAGACACCACAGGCATAACATTGTAGGGTAGGCTTCAGCCTACCGCAATACTTGTATATTATAAAAATCATTGAAGGAAAATAACATGAAAAAACTATTTTTGATCATCGGAGCACCAGGTTCCGGGAAAACGACAGATGCAAGCATTATTGCAGAAAGAAACGACAATATTGTCCACTACTCCACGGGAGATATGCTTAGAGAAGAGGTGGCAAGCGGAAGTGAACTCGGAAAAGAGATAGAAAGCTATATTTCCAAAGGCGCATTGGTACCGCTAGAGATCATTGTCAATACAATCGTATCTGCAATCAACAATGCTCCTGTAGATAATGTACTGATAGACGGTTATCCAAGAAGTACCGAGCAGATGACAGCATTTGACGAACTGGTCAGCAAAGAGGAGAATATTGAACTTGCTTCCGTCATTGAGGTAAGGGTTTCCGAAGCCGTTGCAAGAGAGCGTATTTTAGGAAGACGTGCAGAAGCCGCTCCGGGTGAAGCACGCTCAGATGACAGTGAAGAGGTATTTAACGACAGAATGAAAATCTATACAGAGCCATTGGCAGAGATCCAGAAATTTTATGAAGAAAAAGGCCTTCTTACCGTCATTGACGGGGAAAGAACACTTGATGAGATCGTAGCAGAGATGGAAGCTTTTATTTTAGGAAAAATCTAATACTTTTTTGAATCTATGAGGGGATGGATTCCTCCTTCCCTTCATCCCCTTCAACCAACAATAGCCTGATGGTTGCGTCAGGACTCTTCCCCATACAACACAACTACACCTTGTTTCAAAACAATAAAATGCATCATTGTATTTTGAAGTCTAAAAACAGTTGTTTACAGAGAAAATATAAATTACGGATAAATATAAAAGTAGAAAGAAGAGAAGAAGCTGCCAAAAGCCAAACGGCTTTTGGCTACAGGATTATTTCAATCCTGCAATATGGTCTGCAAGTGCTTTGATTGTAGCTTCATCAAGATCTTTTACCTGACCTTTCATAAGCGCACCCATACCATGTTGGTTAAGTGTACCAGCTTTGTAACCGTTAAGTTGCTCAACAGTTTTAGCAGCATCTTGACCTTTGATGATTGCAGATTTGCCAAGTGCAGATTTCTCACCGTTCTGTCCGTGACAACCAGCACATTTAGCGAATGCAGCAGCACCGTCAGCCATAAGTAGTGTAGATCCAGCGAATAACATTGCGATTGCGATTTTTTTCATTTTGATTCCTTTTGAATGATTTATTCCATAAATAACGGACAGAATCCGCCATTTATGAATAAGTGTTGTAATAATATACTTCTCTAACTTAATATAAAATTAAGTCCTTCGGCTTAACAGCTTGGTACGTTACCTGAATCAGATGCAAACTCATGAGCAAAATCATAAACATCCGGCACATACTTAGCTTTCAGTTTTAGGCCTGGGCAGATTTTAGCAGCTTCTTCAGCAAATTTACCTGCACCGTTAATTTGTTCCCACTCGTCTTGTGTATGTTGCGCAGCGAACTTGGCACCTGTAAAACCACAAGCAGCTTTCATTTTTTTCTGATAAAGCTTTTTACCTTTGTTAGCATCTGCAGAAGCAGTTGTTGAAAGCACAGCCAAACCAAGTAATGCAGAAAGTGCAATTTTAGTCATTTTAGTCATATAACATCCTTTTAATTTAAGATAATGAATCATACCACGTAATTGTGAAAAGATTGTGAAGAAAAAGCGTAAAAAAGAGAAATTAAAAGTAAAACTGCTTCAAGAAGTTACACCTGCAATCATATTGACCGATATACACGATGTACTTTTCTTAAAGGTACCATCCATTACTTCAGTTTTCCGAAAACCTTATATTTCTCCCAATAGATATTGACCGCTTTATCAAGTTCTTTCCGGCTTAATGTTGTCGGCTTTTTAATTCCGTAGTTGTCAATAAAAAGTTCTGACATTACAGAGATGCCTTTGGACGGATAGCGCAAATAATGTTTAAGCCCCGCTTTCACATTCTCTTCTCCACTGTATACCAGCAGGTACTCTTTGAACATTTGCTGTAGGCTTGTCGGCAGTGTTTTATGGCAGGGAATACAGTTCTGTTCATAGATATCCTGCGCAAAGAGCCCCGCAACCAACAGCAGAAAGATTCCTACAGTTTTTACCATTTCAACACCATTTTTGTTCCCTTTCCCTCTTTTGATTCAACAGACAGTTGGATACCGTATTCATCCACTATCTTTTTGACAATACTCAATCCCACACCAAAGCCACCTTCACTCTGGTTAAAACGCATATACCTGTCAAAAATATACGGCAAATCACTCTCGGAGATACCAATACCGCTGTCTGCGATCACCAGGCTTCTTTTTCCCAACAGGATCTCTATCGTCCCACCCCGTTTATTATACTTGATCGCATTGGAGATGAGATTGTCTATCACCCTGACAAGCTTTCTCTTGTCTGCCATGATCGTACTGTTTTCCAAGTTCATGACAAACGTAATATTTTTCGATTTTGCCAATATATCAAAATACTCTACCCTGTTTTCCAGCAAGGGTTTCAGGACTATCTCTTCCACTTCGTTTGCTTTTTCCTGTTCCAGTGTCAGGTAGGTAAGGTCTTTGTAAAGTGTAGAAACGGTTTTCGCCGCAATGTTGATGCGGTTGAGCTTCTTTCTGTTCTTTTCAGCCATGATCCGGGTATCCATCATCTCAATATTTGCCAAAATGCTTGAAAGAGGCGTATTGAGCTCATGGGTTGTATCTTTGATAAAACGGTCAAGCAGCATAATGGAATCTCTCATAGGTTTCAGGAATAGCCTTGCCAGATAGAGTCCAAAAAGCATAAAAAGCAGAAATGCCAACGCACCATAGCCAATCATATGTTTCCATACAGCCATTTTCCATCCGGTATCTTCCTTTACTTCAATAATAAGATATTTGGTGCCAAGGTAATAGGTGTCGAGTGTTTTCACAAAGTGGATATATCCACCTGTACGGTATATCTCCTTATCGAAATGTATCTGCTCATTTTCCAAAAGAGAAAATATTTTTTTGAACTCTATATCGTAAATCGCAGATTTGAAATTTGGATCACGTGGATAGGTAGTTCTTTCATCAAAGAAATAGTGTAGTACTTTCAGCCGTTTTGTCTGTATATAGGCATATTTCGAGAGTGATGCCCGCTGCTCCGCAAGCATCAGTTCTTCCTGACTCTGATAGTAAAAGAGGGAGAGCAGCATGATCATCAGCATCACCATCGCTACATAAAGTGTCAAAAACCTCAGAAGTGATTTTTTCTCACTTTTGAGTAATGAATTTGTAGCCTTGCTTTTTAATACTAACAATGCGTTCCTTGCCTATAATCTTTCTAAGGTTCTTGATATAGGTACGAAGTGCCGTATCGCTGGGCTCTTCGTCATAATCCCATAAATGCTTGTAGATACGCTCATGGGCAAGCACTTCCCCTTTGTTTTTCATAAAGAGTTTCAGAAGCCTGGACTCTTTGTTCCCCAGGGAGATACTCTTGCCCTCTATCATCAAATCTCCATTCTTGATATCGTATGAAATCGTCTCAGAGATTGCTATATGTTCTTTATTTTCATGGAAAAAACTTCTTTTAAGCAGTGTTTCTACACGGATAAGCAGCTCTTTGAGTGCAAACGGTTTACGGATGTAGTCATCACATCCGCTCTGGAATCCTCTCTCCAGATCATCGACACTGTCCATCGATGTAATAAATATCGCCGGTGCAACAATTCCTTCTTCCCGGCTCTCTTTCAGAAGTTCCAATCCGTCGATGCCAGGTACATTGATATCCAGAAGGAGGAGGTCATACTTACTCTCATAGAGTTTTTCCTGCGCTTCATACCCGTCATAGACGGGAATCACTTCATGCCCCTGCTCTTCCAGAAACTCTGTAACAGTTTCATTCAGGTTGGCATCATCTTCCAACAAGAGAATCTTACTCACACTTTCCCCAATTTCTAATTTCTAATTTCTAATTTCTAATTCTATCATAAATACTGCCCAACCCACTGCCTGATCTGTTCGCTGCTGAGCGCTCCGCTGACACGGTCAACTTCTTTGCCTCCTTTAAACAGTACCATCGTAGGAATACTTCTGATCCCGTACTGGCCGCCAAGCTGCGGATTTTCTTCCGTATTGACTTTAAGGAATTGCGCTTTCAGCGGCAGAGAACGGGCCGCCTCTTCAAAAGCCGGTGCCATCATACGGCATGGGCCGCACCATGGTGCCCAGAAATCCACCACGACAGGCAGATCGGAGTTGGCGACAAATATTCCAAACTTCGCAGCATCGACAGAAACAGGTTTCGCATCGAGCAGAGAGTTTTTGCAGGCACCGCAGTTGGCTTTAGTGTATGAATCTTTCTTTGGAATACGGTTTACTTTAAGGCAATGCGGACAAACAACATTTACATTCATGCTAATACCTCCAGTCATTTATAACATATTTTATTTTCTTGGGTATTATACCATACAAGTAAAACCGGAAATGCAACTTCAGATGCATTTTTGCTAAACCATTAATGTGGAGGGGCAGCTCTTGTGCCTGCCCTGCTATGGTATAAGATCGAATATAAGGGTCGCTACAAGAGCGACCCCTACAAAAATCATCTCACAAGGATAAATGATGGCAACAAAAGAACTGATCGTAGGCGGCGGATGTTTCTGGTGTACCGAAGCGGTATTTGAACGACTCAGAGGAGTAAACGATGTGGAAAGCGGCTATGCGAACGGTGAGATACCCAACCCTGACTATCGTGCCGTGTGCAACGGTGATACCGGTTATGCGGAAGTCATCAAGATTACGTACGATGGCGAACTTATCGGTCTGGATACACTCTTTGATATCTTTTTTGCCACACACAACCCCACCCAGCTCAACCGTCAGGGAGCCGATGTGGGTACACAGTACCGCAGCTGTATCTGCTACCAGAATGAAGAGGAGCTAGCAGCGGCCAAACACGCTATTGCACGTGCACAACAAGACTACAGCGACCCTATTGTCACCACACTTGAACCATTGAAGAACTACTATCCTGCAGAAGAATACCACCAGGACTACTACCGACAGAACCCCATGCAGGGCTACTGCAATGCGGTCATTCCTCCAAAACTGGCAAAACTGATGGAAAAATTCTCCGATAAAGTAATGTAGGGTGGGCTTCAGCCCACCATCAAGAAAATATCAGATCAAGCCAAAATCTATGGCAAAAGCCTAAAAGAAGCAGACATTAAAA
>Ga0256828_1000807_pt1 | contig 20274 bp, 23 predicted proteins | sample CV88metaG_FD_185993 | JGI IMG/M metagenome (GOLD analysis project Ga0256828, IMG submission 185993) | Hydrothermal vent microbial communities from East Pacific Rise, Pacific Ocean - CV88 | ecosystem: Environmental > Aquatic > Marine > Hydrothermal vents | place: Pacific Ocean: East Pacific Rise...
CAAATCGTCTGGCTGCTCACCTGTACCTATGTAAAGTATTGGTAATTCAAGTGCATAAGCTATACTAAAAACACTGCCACCTTTTGCAGTTCCATCTAGTTTTGTTATGATTATGCCGTCTATCCCTATCATCTCATTGAATGCTTTTGCCTGTGCTATGGCAGAATTTCCCTGTGTACCGTCTATGATCAGTATAGTTCTGTGTGGACTGCCACTGTGAGCTTTATCGCAGATACGGTTGATTTTTTTAAGTTCGTTTGCCAGATTTGTTTGGGTGTGCAATCTTCCTGCTGTATCTATGATAACATTGTCAAACCCTTTGCTTTTTGCAGAGTCTATTGTATCATAAGCAACAGCAGAGCTGTCGTGTCCCTGTTTTGAAGCTACTATTGGTATATCTAGTTTTTTAGACCAGAGTGTCAGCTGTTCAATCGCTGCGGCACGAAATGTATCTCCTGCACCGAGTATAACTTTTTTACCCTCTTTTTTGTAGTTTTGTGCAAGTTTTGATATGGTTGTTGTCTTTCCTGCTCCATTTACACCCACAATCAATTCTACAAAAGGTGGTGTAAAATCGGGTTCTTTGTATGTTGTGTGGGCAAGTGTTGCCAAAAGTTTGGATCTGAGTATATCTCTTGTGATTTTTTCTTGATATGTTTGTTCCAAAATTATTTCAACCAAAGCATACTCAACATCAGCTTCTAGCAGGATATCTTCAAGCTCATCTTTTGTAAAGAAGATTTTTTTCTTTGGTGCTACTGTTTTTATAGCTTCTACTGTTTTTGTCAGAGACTTTTTTATAAATCCGAACATCTGTTTTGTATCCTTATTGTTTTAGAGCTTGTTCAATATCACTTTGGACAAACTCCTCTTCTACTGAGCCTACATAGTGGGTTATATATTTTCCGTTTTTGTACAATACAACGACGGGGATAGGATATCTGTTGCCCATATTGAGTGTAGCTACTATCTTGTCTGCCAAAACACGGTTAAGATTTGAGTTTAGTATGTTGTAGTCTGCATGATACATTTTTTTAAACTCTTTTAGCTGTTGGTTGTTTAGATTGTCTTCTATGCTTACTCCAAATACAACTATCTTGTCTTTGTATTTTTTTTGCAATGCACCCATGTGTTGAGCTGCTTTTTGGCAAGGTGGACACCAAGTTGCAAATATATCAAAAATCAATATTTTGTCTTCACTGCCCTCTAGTACAAATCCGTTACCTTTTTTAACAAAAGTGAAATTATTGTCATCTGTTGATGTGAGTACATATTTGTTGGTTGGTTTTAGTTCGTTTGCTTCTGTGTTTTGTTTCTCTTTTGAGCATCCCGTCGTAAGCATTAAAACTGCTATAAGAGTTGCGAAGATTGTTTTTTTTAACATTATGGTATACCTTTTTAGTAAAGTTTTGATAGAATTTTATAATTTCAAATTATACCTATAAAGAATTTATATGTCTCTTATAAAAACACAATTTAGACAAACTTGTATGCAAAAGATAAAAAATGCTCCAAAGCATAATAAAAAATATCGTAATTTAATAATAAACAAAGAACTGATGAAGCATCTAAAAGGTGTAAAAAATAAAAAAATACTTTTTTATATGCCGTTACCATTTGAAGCAGATACCATGAAAACATTGCTCCAAATGAGGAAGAAATGTGAAATTTTTGTACCATTTATGCAAGGCAAAAGTTTTAAAATGGTACCATTTAGGTTACCGCTGAAGAAAAATAGATTTGGTATTTTAGAAGCGGGGAATACAAATAAAATTATTAACAATATTGATATAGCCATAGTACCTGCGGTTGGGGTTGATGGTAATTTACAAAGAATAGGTTTTGGAAAAGGGATGTATGATCGTTTCTTTGAAAAACTCAAAAAAAGACCATATACGATTTTTATACAACCAACACTTTGTTATACAAAAGAGTATGTTTGTGATGCTTATGATGTTAAGTGTGACATGCTTATAACACCGTTTGTACGAAAACTGCCTGTGGCTGGGTATCGATAAAAAGGATTTAAAGATGTTGACTGAGATACTCCTTGGTGGTTTTGTCGCCACTTTGAGCGGGGTTGTCGGTTTTTTCATCTCCAAAAAAATAACAAGTGCTAATTTTGATATTTACATAGAAAAGGCAAAAGCAAAAGCAACAGCAATCGAGAATGAAGCTGAGTTGCTTTTGCAAAAATCAAATATAAAATCTCAGGAGATTGAGCTTAAGGCTGTAAGGCATTATGAAGATGCAAAAGAGAGAGCAAAAGCTGATTTGAGCCAAAGAGAAGATGAAGTAATACAAAAAGAGCAGAATTTTAGACGATACAAACAAGTTGAAGAGAGAAAACTTCAAGAAAAAAGTAGTGTATTGAAAGCTAAAAAGATAGACTTGGAGAGAAATGAAAAACTGCTAAACTCATTAAAAGCAAGGTATGAACAAAAGATAGACGAGGCACTTCATACGATAGAACACAGTGCCGGTATGACTCAGGATGAGGCAAGAAAAGTACTTCTTGAAAATATGGAAGAGAAGTGCAGAGGTGATATAGCACATATTGTAAGAAAATATGAAAATGAAGCTAAAAAAGAGGCAAAAGAGAGAGCAGATTATATACTTGCTCTTGCTACAAGCCGTTTTGCCGGTGATTTTGCTTCTGAAAGATTAACAAGCCTCATACATCTTGAGAGTGATGAGCTAAAGGGCAGAATAATTGGTAAAGAGGGTAGAAATATCAAAGCCCTTGAGAGTGTGCTTGGTGTTGATATTATTATAGATGATACACCAAATGCGATACTGATAAGCAGTTTTAACCTTTATCGTCGGGCAATTGCTACAAAAACTTTGCAACTTCTTATAGAAGACGGAAGGATTCAACCGGCAAGGATTGAAGATATATACAACAAAGTATCTCTTGAGTTTGAAGATGAGATATTGGCCAGTGGTGAAGAGATTGTAGCTGATTTGCATCTTGGTGTTATGCATCCGGAATTGATGAAACTTGTAGGTAAACTCAGATATCGTGCAAGTTATGGTCAAAATGCCCTTGCACATACACTTGAGGTGGCTCATTTGGCTGGTTTGATGGCAGCTGAGATGGGTGGAGATGCAACTTTGGCAAGAAGGGCAGGTTTGTTGCACGATATTGGTAAGTCGCTTACACATGAACAAGATGGCAATCATGTTGATTTGGGTGCTGAGCTTTGCAACAGATACAATGAGCATCCCGTCGTTATAAATGCAATATATGCACATCATGGGCATGAAGATATAAACTCTGTTGAGAGTGGTGCAGTGTGTGCTGCTGATGCACTCTCAGCTGCGAGACCGGGTGCCAGAAGAGAGGTACTGGAGAGTTTCTTAAAAAGGGTAACTCAGATAGAGGAGATAGCATCTGCACATACAGGTGTAAAACAGGCTTATGCTATAAATGCGGGTAGAGAGGTCAGGGTGATGTTAAATGCTACTTTGGTTAATGATGATGAGGCTGTATTACTTTCAAAAGAGATAGCAAAAGAGATAGAGGAAAAAGTACAATATCCCGGAGATATAAAAGTAAATGTAATTAGAGAGAGTAGAGCGATAGAGTTTGCCAAATAAACTCTATCATCTCCATCCGTCGTTGCAATTTTTGTCTTAAAACAATCCAAATGCTTTTGAAGTTTCTTCAACTTCTTTGGCTTTTTTCACTGTGCTTTTTGCATCTTCTACATTTTTTTTAGATTCTTTTGAATCTATCACTGCTTCTGTTAGCTTGTCTGCATCTACACTCTCTTTTACATCTGTCATAGTCATATCTTTACCTTTTGATATGGTGTGTATTGCTTCTGGTTTTTTGATTGAGTCGTATGCTTTAGAGTAGTCTATGGCATGTAACAAACTTGATGCTATGATGGCTGAAAACAAAACTTTTTTTAACAAGAGTTATCCTTTTGGTTTTTATTTTTAAAATTATAGCAAAATTTTATCACTATTTTTCGATTATCACTGTTTGGGTAGGAAATGCAAAATTGAGTTTGTTTTGGTTAAACTCTCTTAGTATCTGCATATTTACTTCATCTTGTGTTTTTGCAATTGGGCTTCCACCTTTTATCCAGTATATAAACAGTATATTCAAAGAGAAGTCTCCAAACGAATCAAAAGCAATTACGGCATCTTTTGTATGTTCGTTTTTTTCAATAATATCTGCCAGTATTTTTTTTGCCAGTTCCATATTTTCTACATCTGTATCATATGTAAGTCCCAGTATTGTTTTCATTTTTCTGGCTTTTTCTTTTGACACATTGAGTACGGGATTGTCTGTAACATTTGAGTTTGGCATAGTTACTATTCTTCCATCTAGTGTTTCTAGTTTTGTACTTCTTAGACCTATCTCTCTTACATACCCCTCATATCCGTTTAGAATTATTCTGTCGTTTATATTGAAAGGTTTGTCACTAAATATAATAAAACCTCCAAAAAGATTGGACACGGCATCTTTTGCCGCAAGTGCAAAAACCAACCCGCCGATACCAAGACCTGTTATCATTGTAGTTACATCATAACCTGCATTGTCGGTACCTATTATTATGGTGATTGTCCATATAGATATGTTTATGAGTTTTCTGATAATTGGCAGTAAAATATCATCCAAATCGGTTTGAGAATCTTTGACCTTCGGTACTATGTATTTTTCAATAACTGCATCAAAGAGTCTTGTTGCAAACCATGCTATATTGAAAATAACAAGAAAATAAAATACACTGTCTATGAATTTTTTTACACCATCTGTAATGGTTAAAATATCTATGGCAAACCAAAAACCAAACAATACAATAGCCAAAGACAAAGGCTCTTCGACCATATCTACAAATATAAAATCAAGATTGTTGCTTGTTTTTTTTGTGTAGGATTTTATTGTTCTTTGTATTATCCAGTACAAAAGTTTACCAGCTATTACAGAACCACCTGCAATAACGAGAGACCATATCCATGTTTGGAGTGTGTTGCCCAAATATATTGTTTCTAACATTTTTTTATCCCTTTTTTATTTTTGCCACAAAATAGCTATATCATCTATTGTTATATCACTTCTTCTTGGTTTTATAAAAAAAGAGGTGATTTCATAGTTTTGTATATTTATCTCATTATCTATTTTCTCTATGTTGTCTTGTAGATTTTCATTGAGTTTTTCTATATCATTTTCCAGCTCATTTATGAGCAGCTCTATGCTTTGTACATCACCTCTCTCTTTTAGTATCCCTTTGCCTTTTCTAAAGGCAGAAGCACCTCTTCTCATGGTGGTTGTAGAGAGTGTTTTTTTGCCAAAAAAAGCACCAAGTACACTAAGCCCTATATCTATGATTGTATCTGTTGTTTTTGAAGATACATCATCTTTTTCTTTTTGCAGTTTTATCTCAAGTCTTTTTAGCTTGGTATCAAGTCGGTTAAATTTTGTATCTGCTTTTTGTTGCAGAGATTCAATTTTTTCCTCTCTCATCTCTTTTAGGATATCTTGTATGCGAACTATAAAATCCCTTTTTGATTCACCCTCTTTAGATTCTGTTTTTAGCTTTTTACATACAAACAATTCTGTTTTTTTGGTTGTATAAAGATGGTTAGAGAGTGTTTTTTGTATATTTTTTAGAGATTTTGCTTCGGTTATGATTGTCGGAAGGTCTGTATATGAGGCTTTGGTATCTGGTGTGGTTGTAAAATTTTCACATTCTGTTTTTAAAGATTGGGAAAAATCCACACTGGTTTGTTTTTGGTTTAATTCAAGAGATATACACTCTGTTTCTATCTTGTCTATGCCCCTTTTTTGGTTGTAAAATCTTGTTGAGGTTTTGGCATATATATATGGATAAAAAGGTTCTTTTGAGTTTATATCTGTATTTAAAAAATACTCTTTTATATTTTGGTTTAGTATCGGTTTTTTTGTGGTATTTGTATTTTGTGTCTGTTTTGTTTGTATCTCGTTGTTGTTTGTTTTGTTTTTTTGGTTTTTCATGAGAAGTTTTATATCATCTTTGGTCATAGGACCTTTTAGATATGAGAGTACCCATCTTGTAGAAAACTCTATCGTCTCATCGAGATGGACATCTTTCATAAAAAAATGTCTCCCTTTTAGTGTTGATAGTTTTTGGCTTATCTCTTTTTGTGATAGATTTGACTTGGCACTAAGTGGCTTTAGAACTTTGTCTATATCCTGTTTTGTTTGGAGTTTTCCAACAAACCATGTACCTATATTTGAGAGTCCTTTATAGTCCAAATCTACCGGATTTTGTGTAGATAGTACCACACCACACCCAAAGGCACGAGCCTGTTTGAGTAGCAAAAGCATAGGTTCTTTTGAAGGTGGATTTTTTTGCGGTGGAAAAAACCCAAAAATCTCATCCATATAAAGTATGCTCTTTAGGGTGTTGCTGCCTTGTTGTTTTCTCATCCAGTCTATATATTTGTTGAGCAAAAGAGTAACAAAAAACATCCTCTGGCTGTCGTTGAGATGTGCAATACTGAAAATTGCTATTTTTGCATCTCCATTATCGTCATAGAGCATGTTTTGTATGTCGAGTGCTTCACCATCTATCCATGAAGAAAAACCGACAGATGATATTATTGCATTGAGTGCCATTGCAAGTTTCATCCTTTGGTCTTGATTGTAAAAGGTTTTTAACTGCAACATCCCTATTTTTTTGAAAGGGGGCGATACCACATAGCCTATTATATCTTCGAGGGTAAGTGATATACCCCTTGAGTAGTAATAATAAAATATATTTGAAAGCAGTAGATGCTCTTTTGATGTTAATTGGTTTGATGATATATCAATGAGTGCCAAAATCGAGCTTACGGTTGTATTTATGATTGAAGAGAGTGTATCGCTGTCTTGCAAAATCTCCTTTGAAGGTGCATCAAAACTGCCAAGTATATCTACCCCTATACCTGCCGAACTGCCCGGAGTGTATATGGTTTTTTTGATTTTGGCAAATCTGTTTACCCTTGAGATATCTTGAAAATCATTTTTCAGCCCATCTTTGTACAGTTGAGATATTTTTTTTGCTTCTGCTTCATCTTTTACCCACGGTTCAAATTTTTTTGCATCAAGGTTTTCAAATGCGAGACATAAATTTGACATATCGCCTTTTGGATCTATCACAATAGAGGGTATATTGTCTATTGCCGCTTCTTCTATGAGAGAGATACCAAGACCGGTTTTACCAGATCCAGTCATCCCAATAATCATGGCATGTGTTGTCAGGTCTTTGGATTTGTAGAGTGTTGGTTGTGTATCATCGCTGTTTTTACCAATATAAAAAAGTCCCATCTTCTCATAAATATTTTGCATCTGTTTTACCTCAATTGTTGTTTTGCCTCTGCTTCGTTTATTTGTGAATCATCATAAGGATCCATATGTATGATTATGTGTGTTTGTTTTTCATCAAAGAGTTTTTTGATATTTGCTTCTATTTTATCTGCTATAAGGTGTGCATCATAGAGTGATATCTCCATGTTAAAAACAATATGTACAGATATAAATATATTTGAACCAGCTTCTCTTGTCTGTAAAAAGTGATAATCTGTAACAAGCGGCTCATCTTTGATGGTATCTATGATTTTTTGCAAATCTTCTTGTGGCAGGGCAGCATCAAGAAGCATCAGTATCCCCTCTTTGATAATTGGTATCGCAGAATATATCATATATACGGCTATACCCACACCCAACACAGGATCGATCCACTCTTGTGCAGTATAAGATATGAGGACAAGAGCTATCAATACGGCACCGTTAGAGTAGAGGTCTGTTTTGTAGTGCAGTGCATCTGCTTTTATCACCATGTTTTTTGTTTTTTTTGCTACAAAATTTAAAAATGCAACCAAAAAAGCGGTAATAACAAAAGATGCCACCATAACATATATACTCTCACCCATATGGTTCATATCTCTTGGGTGGGTGAATTTTACCATCGCTTCATAGAGTATAAAAACAGCACTCAAAGATACAACTGTTCCCTCTATTACAGCAGCAAGTGGTTCTATCTTGCTCCTTCCGTAGTGAAACTGGTCATCTGGATCTTTTTCTGCAGAATTGAGTGCAAAATAATTAAAGAGTGATACAGTTAAATCCAAAAAAGAATCGATAGCAGAAGCAAGTATAGCGATAGAACCGCTAAGTATCCCGACACTCATCTTGATAAGTACCAGCAAACCTGCAACAGATGTGGAAACGACGGTAGCCTTTTTTTCTAATCTCATAAACAGCCTGTTTTTTTGGGTACAATTATACAGAAATTTTAATATATAAAGAATAAAATGAATTTGGACAATTTGAGAAAAGAGAGACAAAAATGGATGAAGTGGAAAAATATAGCTCCGCTTCGTGAGTCGTTGGAAAGTATTTCATGTGCCAATTGTCATGTCAGATTGGGTGATGTTGTAGAGATTGAAGGTGATTGTGATACCAAAAAGATATATGATGTTGCAAAAATGATGATGCCGTGGAGAAAAGGTCCTTTTGATATATGTGGTGTTTTTATAGACAGTGAGTGGAAAAGTAACATCAAATACAATCTTTTGAGAAAGCATTTTGATTTAAAAGATAAAATAGTTGCCGATATAGGGTGCAATAACGGTTATTATATGTTTCGTATGCAAGAAGACAAACCAAAGTTGCTTGTCGGTTTTGATCCCTCACCACTTTACAAGACACAGTTTGATTTTATCAACCGTTTTGTAAAAAGTGAGATAGTTTATGAGCTTCTTGGTGTTGAGCATCTTGAGTTTTACGAACAAAAGTTTGATACTGTTTTTTGTCTTGGTGTTTTGTACCATAGAAGCGATCCTGTTGCTATGTTAAAATCACTTTTTAAAGGGCTGAAAAACAGGGGTGAAGTGATTTTGGATACTTTTTATATAGAGGGTGATGATGAGATCTGCTTGTCTCCAAAATCATCATACTCAAAAATACCAAACATATATTTTGTGCCAACCATACCAACTTTGAAAAATTGGTGTTTGAGGGCAGGGTTTAGCGAGTTTGAAGTGCTTGAAGTATCTATAACACAAAGTGATGAACAAAGAAAAACAGAGTGGATAGAGGGGCAGTCTTTGGATGATTTTTTGGATCCAAATGACTCTACAAAGACAATAGAGGGCTACCCTGCACCAAGAAGGGTATATGTAAAATTGATTAAGGACAAAAAATGAATCCAATGAGTGAAGAACAACCAGACGAACTGGAGATACACGATTATCTAAATGATGAAAAAAAAGTGATGCTAGATACACACCGCTCAATCAATCGTGACTTGTGTGGCGAGATAGAGAAGATGGAGATTGGTCGTGTAGAGATAAGACTCATTACGACATCTGAAATGGTAGCAGATGATCAGGGGCTTATACATGGTGGTTTTATTTTTGGTGCAGCTGATTATGCCGCAATGGCTGCTGTAAATGAGCCAAATGTTGTGCTGGTTGGTTCAGATTCACAGTTTTTATCACCAGTGAAGTTTGGTGACGAAGTTGTGTTTCAGGCAAAAGTCAGACATAAAGAGGGTAGAAAACGAAATGTGCATGTGACAGGGCATGTGCTTGATATCAAGGTCTTTGACGGTGAATTCAAGACAGTGGTAACAGACAAACATGTACTGAAGCTAAAACTGCTTGATGAAGAGGAAGATGAAGACAAGGTATCTTAGTAAAGATACCCAAAAAAGTCTAAATAGATTGTAGCCAGTAGTCTATATATCCTTGCTCTTTTTTGATTGTTGTTTTATCTCCGTGTCCGGGATATAGAGGTTTGTCAAAATCCAGTGCTTTGAATTTTTTCAAAGAATTTTTCATATCTGAGGGATTTGAAAATGGCAAATCAACCCTGCCTATAGAGCGGTTAAAAATAAAATCTCCACTAAACATCACATCACCTATCTCAATAGTAGAAGATCCCGGAGAGTGTCCGGGAAAATGGCGAAATTTTACCTTTGTACCATCAAAAGAAAATTCCTCGTCACCATCTACCTCAACATCTGCAACTGATGGTGTAAGCCCGTCTGTCCATGAGCTTGAACTGAGCATCCCTATATCTCCTTTTGGAGTATAGAGTGGTATGTTGAGTTTTTCTTTTAATTGGGCATTACACCATACATGGTCAAAATGTCCGTGTGTGTTGAATATTGCTACGGGGTTTGTAGTATTTTGCAAAACCCACTGTGTAGCATCTACTCCCGGATCTATGATGAAATCTTTGTTATCAACAGTCACTATATAGCAGTTTGTCTGATAGATTCCCATTGGTTGAATTTTTATTTGCATATTTTTCTCTTTTTTCGTGATTATAACATTAGTGTTCTTGCAAAATTCATAATTTTTGTTTTTCAACGACGGGAGAAAATATATTGTTACCAAACTAAGATATAATTGTCTTATGAGTAAATATAAACTAATTACATCTTATTTGGAAAAATTTTTAGATAACGAAGTGGGTAAGACCGGTCTTGGCAATGTTGTTGTAGGTCTTAGCGGTGGGCTTGATTCTGCTGTTGTTGCGGTGTTGGCATACCGTGTGTTTGGTGATAGGTTGTTGTGTGTGAAGATGCCCTCTCACTACTCTTCACAAAGCTCCCTTGATGATGCAGATGAGTTGTGCAGAGATTTTAATCTTAAAAACACAACAGCATCTATTGAGCCTATGTTAAGAGCATACGAGGAGCTAAATCCAAATATGGATAATCTTAGAAAAGGTAATTTTTCATCAAGGATGAGGATGGCTACACTCTTTGATATATCTGCAAGAGAGGGTGCATTGGTACTTGGTACAAGCAACAAGAGTGAGTTGATGCTGGGTTATGGTACACTCTATGGTGACCTCTCAAGTGCACTCAATCCGATAGGCGACATATATAAAAGTGAGGTGTTTGAACTGGCTGAGTATCTTGGTGTTACCAAAAGTATTATACAAAAACCACCATCTGCCGATCTGTGGGACGGACAGAGTGATGAGGCTGATTTGGGTTATACATATGCACAACTTGATGAAGCATTGAGACTTTATGTTGATGAAAGAAAATCACAAGAGGAGATTGTTGCACTTGGTATTGACAAGGGTATGTTGGATATGATTGTAAAGAGGATATATCGCAACCATTTCAAAAGAAAGATGCCTGTTATTGCCAAAATAACATCAAGAACACTAAATCATGATTTTAATTATCCAAGAGATATAACTTTATAAAAGGAAGTAGAAAATGAATGTAAAATTTAATAAATTTTTTGGAGAAGAGGTAACATATCTGGAGGAGCATTCAGATGGCAAAAGTTATGTTGCTATGCTTGAAGATGAGTTTACCTCTTATACGGGTGCAAAATATGCACTGGCAACATCTCACGGTACTTCTGCACTCCATCTTGCCATGTTGGCACTTGAGTTGAAAAGGGGGGATAAGGTTGTTTGCAGTGTAAATTGTTTTCCAAATCTTCCGGAAGTTGTAAGACATTTTGATGCTGAGCCTGTGTTTATAGATATAGAGGAGGAGAGTTACAATATAAATCTGGATCTTTTAGAAGCATATCTTCAAGACAATAAGTCAAAAAAACTAAAAGCGGTGATTGTCTCCCATGTTGCAGGTAGAAGTGTTGATTTGAACAGGTTGTATTCCATTGGTAAAATATATGATGTAAAAATAGTAGAAGATGCAAGTGAAGCACTTGGTATTGAGTATGATGGGGTTAAGATAGGTGCGACGGGTGCAGATATAACATGTTTTGATTTTTCTCCACATCTAAAAAAGAATATTTGCAGTGGCGGTATGTTTGTGAGTGATGATGAGAAACTGTATGAACGAGCAAAACTACTTGCAAATCATGGTATAACAAAAAACAAAGATGCACTGGAATATATATATGATGTTGTAGATATAGGCAACGATTACTCTATGGGTGAACTGGAAGCTGCTTATTTTGTAAAACAGCTAAAAAAACAAGATGACAATATCAAAAGAGATCAAGAGATAGCAAAAATGTACAACGACGGACTTGCTGGAGTTGAACATGTTACATTGCCAAAACACAATGGTGATACACAGCCATATTCACTCTATATTGTAAAGATAGATAAAAATCGTGACTCTTTTGCAATGGAACTAAAAAAAGAGGGTGTAGATACTGCACTTCATTATATACCTTTGCACCTTTTGAGCTATTATAAAACAAAATATTCTCTTAGGGTGAACGATTTTCCGGTAGCTTTGAGAACATTTCAGCAGGTGTTGTCTTTGCCGCTTTATCCAAGTATGAGTGATAAAGAGGTTGAGTATGTTATACAAAAAATAAAAACAGTGGCAAAAACAAGAGTTTGAAAAAAAAAGTTGTATTTTGGGTTGAGCAGTATTTTTACAACCCAAACCTGTTTGAGAGAGTAATATCGTTATTGATGTTACCTCTTGCTTGGGTGTATTGTTTTGGGATGTGGGTTCGTTACAAACTCAAAACTCCCCGTGATTTTGGTATAAAGATAATAAGCATAGGCAATCTCAGTGTGGGTGGAAGTGGTAAAACACCGCTTGTTACCTCCCTTGCACAACATTATGAAAATGTGGCTGTTGTACTTCGCGGATATGGCAGAAAGAGCAGGGGGCTTGTTGTTGTAAAAGATGGCAAAAACATCCTGTGTGATGTCGAGATGAGTGGTGACGAAGCTATGATATATGCCAGTAAGATTCAAAATGCCATTGTTATAGTGAGTGAAGATAGAAAAAAAGGGATTGAAAAAGCCAAAGAGATGGGTGCAAAGATAGTATTTTTGGATGATGCCTACTCAAAACACGATATAAAAAAACTAGATATACTTATAGATGTCAGTACAAAAAACAATTTTTGTTTACCAGCCGGATGTTTTAGAGAAAGGGTTTGGAGCGGTAAAAAAGTGATAATATTAAAAGAGGGGCTTGATTTTAAAAGAGTGGTTTTGCTTAAAGATAGATGTGATAAAATGTCGCTTGTAACTGCCATAGCAAGACCAAGCAGATTGGATGAGTTTTTACCGCCTGTTATCTCAAAACACTATTTTGAAGACCATCACAGTTTTACAAAAGATGAAATAAAAAATATTTTGGATAACGACGGAGCAGATTCAATTTTGGTTACATACAAAGATTTTGTAAAGGTAAAAGAGTTTGATATTGCACTCTCTTTGCTTGATTTGGATGTGGAAGTTAGTAATAAAGTTTTTGAAATAATAGATAATTATAAAGGATAAAGATATGTACAGTGCATTATTTGAAGATGAAGATGATGTTTTTTTGGGTTCACCAGAGAGTAAATTGATGGATATTGTGTTTAATGCCAACAATGATGTTGTAAGGTTTGATTTGACAAATTTTATAAGAAGACGGGCAGCTATGGAGCTTTTGCTAAATGAACATCTGGGTGAAGATTTTGATAAAAAAATAGATATGCTTATGGTTGAAAATCGTGATGGTGTAGAACACAAGATGAAGAGTCTTTGTATAGAGTTGATGGGTGATATAGTATCTAAGAGTGAATAGTGTTTAGGTCTTTTTTACAAATTTTTTTTCTTTTGATTTTGTCTTGTGCCATCTTAGAGGCACAAAGTATCAGAGTGATAAAAAAGATATCGCTCAAAAAAGATCAACAAAAGAAAATATTTGTAAAATATGATGAACTCAGTCGAGTTTTTACTTTTAGGTGGACATTGTATAAAAACGACGGGCTTGTTGTGTTTCACACTTATGATAATTCACATTATCAAAATATATTGTACCTAAATTACAAAAATCAGGCTTTTAGAGTTGAACTAAAAACAAGGGGTGGAAATTTTTATGATGTTCCTTATCTGCTTGTAAAATTCAAAGAGTTTGATTTTGAAAAACACAAAGCAGTGTTTGAGGTTTTTTTGTATGATAAAGATGAAGAGATAGAGTTGAAATATCCCAAAAATATTGTAAAGGCTAAAAAATAGATATGCAGACAGTGGTAGATTCTCTTAGAAAAAAGGGTAAGCTATATAAAAAGATGCAAGAGATTGCACCAAAAGAGTTGGGTATAAGAAATAAAATAAAAATATACAAAGCAACAGATACAAACGGGTATTTTTGGGCGATTTTTGCAGTAAGTCAAAAAAGCAGACTGTTGATGAGGGATGTTCATAAATTTGAGCAGATATATGCCAAACTTACACTCTATTGTGAACATAATTTCAAATACAGAGTGATTTTTGTTGATGCTCCACTTTGTTCAAAAGCAAAAGAGGGTTTTAAGCAAAATGGTTGGAGGGTATATTGAATAAGGCAAAGAGTGTTATGAAAAATGAAATTATTGATGATTTAAACAGTAGATATACAACAAAAAAGTACGATCCATCAAAAAAAATACCAAAAGAGAAACTTGATATACTTTATGAGGCTATGAGGCTCAGTGCATCTTCTATCAATTCTCAACCATGGAAATTTATTGTTTTAAAAACTCAAGAAGCAAAGCAAAGGATGTTTAACACTTTTAAAAACAAACATCAATTTAACCAACAACATGTAATAGAGTGTGATCAGGTTATTTTATTTGCACATAATCCATATTATACATTGGCAGATTACACAAAGGTGATTGAAAAATATATACAAGACGGCAGGATAACCGAGGATGAAAAACAAAAAGCATTTGGGAGTTTTGTGTTTGCGCAGATAAACAGTGACAGTAGTGGATGTAATGAGAATTGGACAAAAGCACAACTCTATTTGGCTTTGGGAAATACACTTCATACACTTGCAAGATTAAAAATTGATTCTACACCTCTGGAGGGTATTGATGTTGATTTGGTTGCCAAAGAGTTTGAGGATGAATTAAAAAACTACCATTGCCATGTTGCACTTGCTATTGGGTATCATCATGAGGTTGAGGATTTTAATTTTAAATTACCAAAGTCCCGCCTGTCGCATGATGATATATTTGTACATCTGTAACTATTTGGAGAGTTTTTATGATTTTGTGTGATGTTGGAAATACATCTTACGATTTTTTGGATGGTGAGAGAACTTTTAAAAAAAGTGTTAAAGATTTCAACCCAGAGAGAATAAATCAAAAGGTGTTTTATATATGTGTAAATGCACAGATAAAACCACTTCTGCAAAAGTTGGATAACTGGATAGATATATCGGTTTGTGTAGATATGAAAAAATATTATGACACCATGGGTGTTGATAGAATTTTTGCATGTGAAGCTATCAGCAATGGTGTTGTTGTTGATGCTGGAAGTGCTATAACTGTTGATGTGGTGAGAGATGGTGTTTTTGAGGGTGGTTTTATATATCCGGGTATAGCTGCGATGCAAAAAACATACAAAAATATATCTAGTCTGCTTGATTACTCATTTAACTTTGAGTTAAAGTTGGATATAATGCCAAAAAATTCCAAAGATGCCATAAGCTACGGATATCTAAAGACACTTTATGGTGAAGTTATATCTCACAATATGGATATATTTTTGACAGGTGGAGATGCAAAAAGGTTTGCAAAACTTTTTTCAGATGCCACAATAGATAAAAATATAATATTTAACGGAATGAAAAAGATAATAAAAGAGGCAGATATATGTTAAGTGTTGCACTTCCAAAAGGTCGTATAGCTAAGGATACTTTAGAGATATTTTCAAAAATATTTGGAGATGAATTTAAATTTGATGACAGGAAACTGATTTTACAAACTCCAAATTTTAGATTTTTACTGGTAAGAAATCAGGATGTTGCAACATATGTTTATCATCAGGCTGCAGATATTGGAGTGGTTGGACTGGATACACTCGAAGAGCAGGGATTGGATGTTATACGGTTGCTTGATCTCAAAAAGGGGGTTTGTAAAGTCTCTATCGGGATGAAAAAAGGTGAAAAGTTTGATTTGAACAAGCCAGATATAAAAGTAGCATCAAAAATGGTCAATATTACAAAAAGATATTTTGAACAAAGAGCTGTAAGTGTAGAGATAATAAAACTGTATGGTTCAATAGAACTTGCACCTCTTATAGGTCTTGCGGATATGATAGTGGATGTTGTAGAAACAGGTACAACAATGAAGCAAAATGGTCTTGAAGTTGTAGAAGATATCATGACAAGCTCAACATATCTAATAGCAAATAAAAACAGTTATATATCTAAAAAAGATGAGGTGCTTGATATATACCAAAAAATCAATGATATTATAAAATCAGAGCAAAAAAATTAGATGACAAATTTAGACCTTTATGCAAAAGCTGAGCATCTTCTTGGGATTGAGGATGCAACAGAAGCACTCTATAATCTTTATCGCTCAGAGTTGGATAGCTATGATGTGAAAACTTTGCTTGATGTTGGGTGTGGTCGTGGCGGTTTTATGCACAGAATGACAAGTGATGGTGTAAAATGCAAAGGGATTGATCTTAGCTCAGTTATGGTTGATGAGTGTAGAGTAGAGGGGTTGGATGCTCAGTGTATAGATATTGCAGATGCAGATGGCAGTTATGATGCTATTGTGAGTATTTTTGATGTACTTAACTTTATGGATGAAGCGGCATTGACCAAATTTTTATCTGATGTTGCAAAAAGACTCAACGACGGAGGGGTTTTTATAGCAGATATAAACACCCTTCACGGTTTTAGTAATGTTGCCGAGGGTAGTATGAGCAGTGAGAGTGAAGATGAATTTTTGAGTGTTGATGCGGAGTTTACAAATAATGAACTGCATACAAAATTTACACTTTTTAAAAAAGATGATGATGGTAAATATATAAAATATCAAGATACTATTGTTCAGTATTTTCACAAGATAAAGTTTTTTCAAAAACTGACATCTTTGAAACTAACAGACAAGCAAACCTTCTCACTTTATGATACACACGATAAAACTCTTTTGATATTTAGAAAAAAATAGATCTTATTTTTTATCTAAATCTTCAAGAGAGTGTATCAAAGCACCAAGTTTGTTGTTTACTTCCAGATACTCAAGTTCATTTTGGCTGTCAGCTACTATACCTGCTCCTGCTTGAAGTACCACTTTATCCTCTTTGACCATGGCTGTTCTTATTGTTATTGCAGAGTCCATATTTCCGTCAAAACCAAAATAACCTATGCTTCCACTGTAAAATCCCCGTTTTAGACCTTCATATTGAGCTATAAGCTCCATCGCTCTTATTTTTGGGGCTCCCGTCATTGTACCAGCTGTAAAAGTTGCCATAAAAAGATCAAACATATCTTTGTCATCACTAAGAGTTGCCCTTACATCAGATACTATATGCATAACATGGCTAAATCTCTCTATATGCATCATATCTTCAACTCTTACACTTCCAACCTTTGCCACTCTGCCAACATCGTTTCTGCCAAGGTCTATAAGCATAAGATGTTCTGCTAACTCTTTTGGATCTGCCAAAAGTTCATCTTCTAGCTCTTTGTCTCTTTGTCTTGTATCGCCCCGTTTTCTCGTACCTGCGATTGGTCTTAGAAGTAACTCATTGTCTGTTAGCCTTACCATCACCTCTGGTGAGCTTCCAACAATGTTGAAATCTTCATATTCAAGCAAAAACATATAAGGGGAGGGGTTTTTGGTGCGAAGAATACGGTAAAAACTAAACGGATCTACTTTTATTTTTCTGCTAAATCTGTTTGTCATAAGTATTTGAAATACATCACCGCTTCTTATCATCTCTTTTGATTTTTCAATCATATCAAAAAATTTCTCTTTTGAGTGTGCAAAACTGCCTTTGTCATTGCCAATATTATACACTCTGTGTTTGTATGTATAATTGCCTTTTAAATCATCATGTATATCTTCAAATTTGTCACTAAACTCTTTTAGTGTTGAGATGAGTGTAATCTGATGGTTTTTATGTGAATAGACCAAAATCATTTTTGGTAAAATAAGGTCAAGGTCTGGTGTGTTTAGATCATCTTTGAGGTTTTGCATATATGGTTGGAGCTTTGGCTCAAATACTTTAACCATATCGTATCCGATATACCCTATAAATCCATCTACATATCCTACACCAAGTTCTTTTGATTTTTGTTCATATAGTTTCTTATCTATATCTTTGTAGTAATTTTTTAAAAACACAAAAGGGTTTTCCTCTTTTGTGTGAAGTTTTGCATCTTTGTCTGTATATAGTGTTTTGTCATCTATATACTGAAGTCTCTCTCTTGCACCTATACAGATAAAACTGTAATTGCCGTCACTTCCTCCGGCACTCTCAAAAAGATATGTAATCTCATCTGCAAAACGGTTTTTTATTTTAGAATAAACAGCTATCGGAGCCAGTTGGTCAAGTGTAAATTGTTTAGAATATATCACAGATATTCAACCTTAAAATCTTACCAAAAAAGCACCCGGTTCTATTGAGCTTCTTACAGTTCTTAGGGCATTTCTTGCATTTTTTTCGTTATTAAACGGACCAACCAGTACTTTTGTTATGGTTCTGCTTGTTCTTTTTACTTCGTGATAAGTGTATTGAAAACCTTTGCTTGTGATAGAGTTTAGAAACTTTTGGTCAGGTTTTGATTTTGAAAAAGATCCAACCTGTATATAGTACATTTTTGCAGAAGTTGCCACTTTTTTTGGTGCTTGTGTAACTTTGTGCTGTACTTTTTTTACCTGTTTTTTGTGTGGTGTCGGAGTAGGTACTTTTATCTCTTTTATCTCTGGTTCTGGTACAATCTCTTGTTGTGCAGTACTTTCTTCTTTTAGTTTTTGTGCTATTTTGTTTAGACTTTGGTCATCTTGATTGTTTTCCTCAACTACTTTAACATCTTCAAAAAGAGGTTCTTCTTGTGGTTGTTGAGGCAGTGTTGCCTGTGGCTGAGGAGCTTGTGGAAGATTGCTTGTGCCATTTGAACTCAGTGTATTCATCAACAATACGACCACTATAAGTATAATACCAAGAGTGGCAACTGCCAAGAGTATTTTTTTGCTGTTTTTAGCTGAAGTACCCTTGTTTAAAATTATATCATTTAGCTCATTTTTGTCTTGCATAACAATCTCCTTGTTGGTTTGATATTTAAAAAATCTCTTTTGAGATTACATATGTTTGGACCAAGAAGCTCCCCGCTCTTTGGCATAAACTTCATATGGCAATACGAGTATGTTATACTCATCTGGCATATCGGAATTTGGAAACATTCGCCACTGTTTTGGTTGTTTTGCAGCTAGTTTCATACTTAACATTTTACCAAGTTGTATAGCCTCTTGCAAGGTTGTATGACCTTTGTGGATATAAACATGTAAATGCCCCTCGGTTTTTGTTTTGTAAGCTGTGAAGTTTATGTATCCCTCTTCACGAAGCAACAGCTGTGCCTTATGATAAAATCGCTCCGGATCTCTACCGTTATAATCTATAACTATGTTTTCAACTTTACCGTGCTTGTTTACAATAGAGTGTGCAACGGTTATTTCACCTTTTAGATGTTTGTTGATTACCGATTGGTTTAAAGGCGAATTTACTCTTTCAAATTTATTATAAAAAGTGCGACCTTTAAAAGTCAGCTTGTTTACCACTGTGTCTTTTTTTTCCCAATAGTGGTCGTTTACCATTTTTATAAGTTTAAGATCCATTGCAGTCATAAGTTTTTACCTTTTAGTATGTTGCTTGGTTGTATATAACAAAATTGTGTGCCAACTCTTTTAGCTCTTCTTTGATAGTTGCTTGAAGCTCAGTATTGGTGATATCATCAAGTACATCTGCCATTTTGTTTGCTATTAACTCAAACTCTGCCTCTTTCATACCGCGACTTGTAAGTGCCGGACTGCCAACCCTTATACCGCTTGTTACAAAAGGACTTCTTGTCTCACCCGGAACAGTGTTTTTGTTTACTGTTATCCCCGCATTTCCAAGAGCTGCATCTGCATCTTTACCAGAGATATCCATACCAACAAAAGAAACAAGTACAAGGTGGTTATCAGTTCCGTCACTTACTACATTGTAGCCCCTTTTCATAAGTACATCAGCCAAAACAGAAGCATTTTTCTTAACTTGAATTGCATACTCTTTCCAAGCCGGGCTTAGATTGTGTTTGAAACCAACCGCTTTTGCCGCAATAACATGAACAAGTGGTCCACCCTGAAGTGCAGGGAAGATTGCAGAGTTGATTTTTTTGGCAATATCTTCATCATTTGTCATAATCATACCACCACGAGGACCTGCAAGAGTTTTGTGTGTAGTAGTTGTTACAACATGGGCATGTGGGAATGGAGACGGATGCTCACCCGCAGCAACAAGACCGGCAATATGAGCAATATCAGCAAAAAGTATAGCACCCACTTCATCAGCGA
>Ga0256828_1000808_pt1 | contig 20267 bp, 20 predicted proteins | sample CV88metaG_FD_185993 | JGI IMG/M metagenome (GOLD analysis project Ga0256828, IMG submission 185993) | Hydrothermal vent microbial communities from East Pacific Rise, Pacific Ocean - CV88 | ecosystem: Environmental > Aquatic > Marine > Hydrothermal vents | place: Pacific Ocean: East Pacific Rise...
TGAGTGTTTAAGTCCATCACATAAACAAAATATCTGTTTTTTACTAAAAGTAAAATGTAATGTTGTTGCTTCTTCGTTAGGAGCAGAGCTAGGAGATATTATTTGTAAGGTTGTTTAAACCTATTTTCTCTTTGCTTCTCTCTCCATAATTTAAAAAGCTCCTCCTTTTGAACCTGTGGTAGATTTGTTTGTTGTTTTAATGATGGTGCTTTTTTTACACCTCTATAAACAACACCTGAAGTTTTTAAACTCCTATTTTGAATCACTCCATATTCAAAATTTTTCGTTTCTTTGTTATATTTTACTATTTTTCCATCTTTAGTTTCTAACCAATTTAAGTACTGGTTTCCTTGTGCTTTTGCTTCAAAACTTGTCCCATCACTATTGTAAAAAACTCTCCATCTCCCAAGTGCTGGAGCTCCAAAAAGCTCTAAACTTATCAATAAAAACAACACCATACGCATCTAATAATCCTTTATATTTAGACTCATAACAGCCCCTCTAGCAGAGATATTATCTGCATAATTTAAAAAGTAATCAACATTCCCTTCATAATAAAGAGCATTCTCAGCTCCACCATCTCCACGTGAATCAATTAAACCTTCAACTGCCTCAACTAAGTCAACACCTTTGTTATTGGTATCTCCATTCACATCATTAAGTGAAATATGCTCTTTTGTAAGCTTCGTTTCATCAATTTTCCAAATAGCAATACCACCTTGAAAATTTCCACGTAAAGTGTATAAACCTTTATCGTATCCACTATTATTTCTATTTTCTAAAAGATAATAATGGGTTGCATCAATTGGTATTTTTGCAATATTATATTCCCTTGAAGAGGTTTGCGTTAATGTTACAAACTCATCTTTATATTCAACAGGTTTCACCCAACCATTATAAATTTTACTCCATGCACAAGGGTGTGTTGGTGTAGAACCTGGATACTCTTGGTCATTTTGAACACCCCACATACCTCCAGCCATTAAACCAAAATTACCAATCCCTCCACTACTAGGATTTGTTGTATTATATAAATCCGGTAGATTAAATGTTGAATGCCCCAATTCATGAGCAATAATTCCAATAGTTGCCATATGAGGATTATGCACATCATGCATCTCTCCAAAAATAGCAAAATTCCCCTCATAATTACACCCCAAAAGAGAAACTCCATCTAAAGTTAAAATATTTTTCTTGTTTTCCATACAACTCTGATGTGCCCAAATACCGTAATTAACATGATATCCTTCATACGCATCCTCAAATCCAGCCATAATATATGTAACAATCAACTCATCACGCGAGATAGAACCATCTCCATTTTTATCATAATTTGAGAAATCTATCTTTTTATCTGTTAGTTGTAATGCTTTTGATAGATCTGGATATACTTTTGAAATAAAATCAGAATCATCCACATCAATATTTGGATGATTTTTATTAAGTTTAACATTCACAATACCAGCTTCATCGAACTTAAAATCACCCCCACTCACTTCTAAATAATAATTATTTAACTCATGATCATTATTACCAAAAATTCTTTCTCTCCATAATTGTGTAGAATTTTGAATAGATATATCATTGTAACTTAATAAAATCACAAGCATTCCAACGCTTTTTTTTGAAATAGAGCTATCTTTCTCAACTACTTTTTTTTCGAGATTTAAAGAAGATTTTTTATCAGAACTAGAAGAATCAGGTGAACATCCACCAAATATAATGAGTAAAATTAAAATAAAAAAAGATTTTTTATAGTGCATACTTTTCCTTATAATGAAACGATTATACACCGAAATTTATTAAAAGACAAGCCTATAGAGGTTATACTTGTACAATTATATCTTAGAGGATTATTATGATAACTTTTAGTGAAATGCTACTTAAATTGCAAGAGTTTTGGATGAAACAAGGGTGTAATATTGTACAACCTTACGACATTCCAGCAGGTGCTGGAACATTTCATCCAGCAACATTTTTGCGTTCATTAGATTCTACTCCATGGGCAACTGCTTATGTTGCACCATCTCGCCGTCCAACAGATGGACGCTATGGAGAAAATCCAAATAGACTTGGTTCATATTACCAATTTCAAGCTATTATTAAACCTTCACCTGACAATATTCAAGAGCTTTATTTAAAATCTTTAGAGTATTTAGGGCTTAATGTAAAAGAGCACGATATCCGTTTTGTAGAAGATAACTGGGAATCCCCAACTCTTGGTGCATGGGGACTTGGTTGGGAAGTATGGCTCAATGGTATGGAAGTAACACAATTTACATACTTTCAACAAGTTGGTGGGATTGAGTGTTCTCCAGTAACTGTTGAGATCACTTACGGAACAGAGCGTTTAGCTATGTATCTTCAAGGGGTTGATTCTGTATTTGATATTGTATGGAATGAAAATGAGTATGGAAAAACACTTTATCGTGACATCCACAAAGAGAGTGAGATAGAGTTTTCAAAATACAACTTTGAAGTAGCAGACACAAAAATGCTTTTTGATGAATTTAATGCAAAAAGTCAAGAGTGTAAACGTGCACTTGAAGCTGGGCTTCCACTTCCTGCATATGACTTATGTATGATTGCCTCAAACACTTTTAATGTTTTAGATGCACGTAAAGCTATTAGCCAAACAGAGCGTCAAAACTATATACTTAAAATTCGTGAACTTTCACGTGGATGTGCAGAACTCTACAAAGAACAAGAGTTAGAGCGTCAAAAAAGAGTAAAAAGCTAAACTTCCTTCTGGAGGTTTAGAAAACAATAAAAACTACAAAAGTTTCATTTTCAAAAGCTTGTTTAACAATAAAATTTATTTTGTGATTTTTTAAAAAAGAAGTGGTGGACAAGGAGAGATTCGAACTCTCGGAGGAGTTGCCCCCTCGCACCCTTAGCAGGGGTGTGGTTTCAGCCACTCACCCACTTGTCCGTGTTGTTAGGTTGAAATTATATCTTTATAGTTATTAAAATTTACTTAAAACATCTACAATAAACAAACGTATATAAAGCCCTAATGTTGTGGTATAGCCCACATCACTAAAAATCAACTTTCCATTCTTATCGTAAATCAGTGTCGTTGGGTATGCTTGGATATGAAACTGCTGTGCTAAACTTTTTGTTGTATCATTCACTACTTTAAAGCTAAGATGATGTTGTGTAAGATAGTTTTTTATCTCTTGTTTATTACCTGAGTCCACTGCAATAGTTATAACTTGATATTTTTTAGAGATCTGCTCTATATTTGGTGCTTCTGTTTTACAAACTGGACACCAAGTTGCCCAAAAGTGAACAATAGTTGCTTCATTGGTATTGAGATGATACGTTGTTCCATCTAAAAGGTGAAACTCTTTTAGGTTAAGTGGGGCTTTGTTTAAGTCTAAACTCTTGTAAAAACTAAGAAGATTTGTTACAATTGCTAAAAGAACAAAAAAAGTTAAAATCTCTTTAAAATAGTGTTTAAGTTTTTCATACATTTTGAAATTACCTTACTGAAATATCGAAATATAATAACATAATAGGAACATAAATGGCAAATAGCAGATACAAAATTTTAGTTGTAGATGATGTAAAAGACAACCTTACAGTTGTTACAAATATTTTACAAAGTGTTGGCTACCAAACAGATTCTGTGGAGGATGGTCCATCTGCAATAGAATTTGCCAACAAAAATGACTACGACCTCATCTTGCTTGATATTATGATGCCAATTATGAGTGGTCTAGAAGTTTGCCAATACTTAAAAGAAAATCCAAATACACAAATGGTTCCTGTCATATTTTTAACATCTAATGCAGATAGAGACACCCTCATAAAAGCATATGCTGTAGGTGGTAATGACTACATTAGAAAACCATTTTTTAAAGAGGAGCTTTTAGCAAGAGTTAGTGCTAGACTCAAAATTAGAGATTATGAAAAAACTTTAGAGCAAAAAGTTATCCAAAGAACACAAAAAATAGCACAAACAAAAACTGAACTTATGTATGGCATAGGTGCTATTGCAGAGGGGCATTCACCAGAGGTTTACTCCCACCTTGAGCGTGTTGCACAACTAAGTTATATTTTAGCAAAACTTTATGGGTTAGATGAAGAAGAGGCTGCAAAAGTACGTGATGCCTCAACACTGCACGATATTGGAAAATCTGCAATTCCTAGTAGCATTGTCAATAAAAAAACACCTCTTACAGAAAAAGAACAAAAAGAGATGCGTAAACATGTTATTGCAGGGCATGATCTTTTAAAAGATTCTCGTATAGAGCTTTTTCGCATCGCAGCTATTATTGCAGAACAACACCATGAAAAATATGATGGTACAGGTTACCCAAGAAAAAGAAAAAAAGAGAGAATCCATCTTTACGCAAGAATTGTAGCACTTGCAGATGTGTACGATTCTATGACTTACAATAAAGTACACAAATGGACTCAAGATGAAATTTTAGAGTATATCAAAGAGATGAAAGGGAAATATTTTGATCCAGAGATTGTAGATATTTTCTTTAACAACTTAGAGGAATGTTTAGCAGTTTATGACCAAACTCCAACATTTCAAGATAAAGAGGAGACTCAAGATGAGTCAAAAAAACAAAAACATGAACGCCCAAAAATTTTAGAGTGGATCTTAAAAAAGAAAGATTAATCTAAAATCATAGGAAACTCAAACTGAATACTTTTTTGTGCTTGTATCACATTAATACAAGCACCCTCCCCTATAGCTTCTAAATTTGTAACATCTAAACTATTTTGTGATATTGTTTCTATAACAATAATGCTATATTTTTTCCCATCTAAAATCTCATACTCACCAATTTTTAGATGTACTTTAATTGTTAATTTCTTCTCATTTTTAAAAAGGGAAAAATACTCATTTAAAGCAACTAAAAAACTGTTAATATTCACTTTTATCTCTGGTAATGAGGTATCGTAAATCTCTTCAAGTTCAATATCTAAAGGACCTAAAACTGTTGCTTTAGATATCTCTAGCAATGAGTAAAGGTTTGCAGGTTCAATATCTGCACTTTTTAGAAGTTTTTTAGAGGTATCTACAAGTTTGTAAAGCTCTAAACCAACAAACTCCTCATCAATATACCCAACCACAATAGCGTAATATTTATCTTTTCCATATTGCAAATCTAAAAAACTATGTAAAAAACCAAAACTATGTGGAGCATAAGAGAGAGCTAAAGAGTAAAGCTCTTTTGGTGCAACATCGTTAAATAAGAATTCTGCCTCTTTATTGTAGTCAACCAACTTCCCCTCTTTATTAAACAATACAAATGGGTTTAAAGAGTTAAAAAGCATACTCTTATAAAAGTTATCCTCATAGTTCATTGTTCTCTCCAAAATAGTTTGCTATTTTTTTACGTAAAGTGATACGGTTTATATCTAACACCTTTGCAATCTGTACTTGTGATTTATAAAGCTGTTTTGTTGCTTTTAAAAGTGGAATCTCAAACACTTTTAAAAAATCTTTATAGTTGTAATTTTTCTTTTGTAAATAATTTATAAAAAAATTATAGAGTGCATTTTGAATATCATCCTCATCCATAGAGTGAAGAAAAACACTTTTATAAACACCCCTTTTTAAAGAAAGAGCATTTAAAGAAGTGTCTCTTAAAACATCTTGAGAATCAACTTCACTTTGGTAAAGAGTATTTGCTTCTGCAGTATATTTTTTTACTAACATCTCTAAATCTTCTTTACGTTTAGAGAGAGGTTTAAGTGGAATTTTTACAGCAAAATAATTTTTAGAGTCACTATACTCTTTTGCCGATGTTGCAACAACTTTTATTGGTTGTAACATCTCAAGAAACTGCATTTTGTTTGACAATGTATCTATATTAAGCACTATAATCTCTTTGTGCTTTGCAATCTCTATCTTATTTTGAACAATAAGCTCATAAAGTTTTTCTGCTTCAAAAACAGCTGCTTCACTAAAAACAGTTTGTGCAAGTAATCTTTTCCCTACATACGCTTCCCCTGTTATTAAAATATTTACAGGAAGTGCTGCTGACATTTGTAAAATCTGTAAAGCTTTTTTTGATGATTGTGAAAGTGCTATAAAATTTTCCATGATATATTGTAACATTCTTTTTAAAACATAGTATACTTCTTGTATGAATTTAGTCAATACAACTACAAAAAATCTCTTCATGCCAAAAGAGTTGACGCTAATATCTCCTCTAAAAAATAAACTTCTTTTAGAAGCCTTTGAAACTACATCGACAAAAGAGCTCTCTCTTAAAAATCTTTTAGAAACTCTTTTGAATAACACTACACAAAAAAAACATACTCTTTTAGAAACACTCTTAAATAATCCCTCTTTTAAATCTTTAACAAACACCCAAAAATCTCTTCAAGATCTTCAAATGGTTTTACCAAATTTAAAAGATATAGCAACACTAAAACCAAAAGAACTGCAAAAACTTCTTTTTAATAGTGGTGTGTTTTTAGAATCTAAACTTCAAAAAGAGGAGAACTCTTTAAAAGAGGATATAAAAGCACAACTTCTCCAAAAAGAGCAACAACTCCAAAGCTCAAATAATCCTCAAGACAAAGAGCTTTTAAAAAATGTTCAAAAACTTCTTTTACAAATAGAATATTTTCAAGCACTTAACTATCTTAGTGATGAAAACTACATTTTACTCCCTTTTTTATGGAAAGAGTTAAAAGAAGCAAAACTAAAAATAAAACAAAAAAAGCAAAATCATTTTTTTTGTAGTATAGATTTAGAACTTGAAACTCTTTCAAAAATAACGATTAATCTTTTACTTGTTGAAGAGAAACAACTCGATATAACCCTTTTTTGTGACACCAAAAAATTACAAGAGTTTGCACAAGAAAATTTTGAAAACTTAAAAATTTCTCTCCAAAAAGAGGGAATTTTGCTTAAAAATTTTAAAGTCTCAAATTTTCCAAAACAAACCTACCCACAAAACAATACTATTGAGTTAGGAGTTGATATTAAAGTATGAAAAAAGCAGTAGCACTCAAATATGACCAAACTACCAACAATGCACCCTTTGTGAATGCAAAAGGGGAAAACAAAAGTGCTCAAAAAATTATAGAGATTGCAAAAGAGCACGATATTCCAATCAAAGAAGATAAAGACCTTGTTGAACTCCTAAGTAAGGTTGAACTTAACCAAGAAGTACCCCAAAACCTCTACAAAGCTGTAGCAGAACTTTTTAGTTTTATTTATAAAGCATCTAAAAGTTGAAAAATGTTATACTGTGAAAATTGAAAAAATGAGTGGAAACAGTTATGCAAAGAATATTAATCATTGAAGACCATAAAGCAACTGCTGACTTACTAGCAGACGGAATAAAAACACAATTACATATTGATGTTGATGTTGCCTATAAACTTGCAGAGGCGAAACTTTTTTTAAGAATGTATGACTACGATTTAACAATTGTAGATTTAGTGTTACCAGACGCAACAAGTGGGGAAGCTGTAGATTATGTTCTTTCAAAAAAAGGGAACAAAGTTCTTGTTTTAAGTGCTAACATTGACAATGAGTTTAGAAAAAAGATTTTAAGTAAAAATATTATCGACTATATCCATAAAACTCCAAACTTTGTAAATGATGTGGTAACTGCTCTTACTCGTCTTAAAAACAACAAATCTCATACTGTATTGGTTGTAGATGATTCTATGGTTTTTAGAAACCAAATGAAAAACCTTTTAGAGAACCTTTTTCTTAAAGTAATTACCGTAGCACATGGAGAGGAAGCTCTTGGAATGTTAGAGTCTCACCCTGAAATATCTCTTGTTATTACTGACTATAATATGCCTGTAATGAATGGTTTAGAACTTACAAAAACTATTCGCCAAAAATATAATAAAAATGATCTTCATATTATTGCTATCTCTTCAAGTAGCGATGACCAACTCACTGCAATGTTTCTTAAAAATGGGGCAAATGACTACATTACAAAACCTTACTCTAAAGAGGAGTTTACTTGTCGTGTAAATAATTCTATTGAGCTTTTAGAGAGTTTTCAGCTCATTACAAACCATGCAAACAGAGACTTTTTAACAGGACTCTACAATAGACGCTATTTCTTTAAAACAATGGAGGAATATACACAAACTCAACATCCACCATTTGCAATAGCTATGGTAGATATAGACTTTTTCAAAAAAATCAACGACACATATGGTCACGATATTGGAGATCAAGCAATTGTACATCTAGCAGAGATTTTACACTCAAGCACAAACCATACAGACTTAGTTGCACGTTTTGGTGGAGAAGAGTTTTGTTTAGTGCTTAAAGATATGACACGTGAAAATGCACTTAGTGCTCTTGAGCGTATCCGCTTAGAGGTTGAAAACTCTGTAATTGAGGTAGATGAAGAAAGACAAATTCGCTACACTATCTCTATTGGTGCTACAATGTATAGTGAAGATGAAGGGCTTGAAGAGTCTATTAACCAAGCAGATATGATGCTTTACAATGCTAAAAAAGAGGGTCGTAACAGAGTTGTTTTTGGATAACTAAGCACTTCTTTATTTTTGCTCTTGTAATATTAGAAAAAATTATAAAGAGTAAACTATGAAACTTTCAAGAAGAGATGCACTTAAACTTTCTACATCAGTTGCACTTTTAGGTGCAACTTCCTCTTTTGCTTCTACAAAAAAGCAATCTCAAAAATCAAATAATCTTATTTTTAAAAACAAAAAAGCTCCACGTGTTGTCGTTGTTGGTGGTGGTTGGTCTGGGCTTAGCCTTGCAAAGCACATTAAACTCAATGCTCCACAAAGTGAAGTAATTTTAGTGGAGCAAAAAACAGAGTTTGTCTCTTGCCCTATGAGCAATTTATGGCTTGTCGATAAAATAGACTTAGAATTTTTAACACACGACTTCTTAGAAGCTGCTAGAGAGAATAACTACACTTTTTGTAATGCAGCTGCAACAGGTGTAGATAAAACAAACAATATTTTACATACAAGTTTAGGGGATATTGAGTACGATTACCTCGCTTTTGCACCTGGAATAGATTACGACTACTCTTTTTGGAGTGAAGATGAAGATTTTGCAAGACGCCTCCACCAAGAGTATCCACCCGCTTTTAAACCTGGAAGTGAACATATAACACTGCGTAATAAAATTCTTAATTTTAAAGGTGGTAACTTTATTTTTACAGTTCCAGCTGGAAACTACCGCTGTTTACCAGCACCGTATGAGAGAGCTTGTATGGTTGCAGATTATTTTAAACAAAAAGGTATCAAAGCAAAAGTTATTTTACTCGATGAAAACAACGACATCACCATAAAAGACCACGGTTTTCATACTGCTTTTAATAAACTTTACAAAGATTACATAGAGTATCATCCAAACTCAGTTATAGAAGAGATTAACCTTGATGAAAAAAGAGTTATTACAGAGTTTGAAGAGTTTAGTTTTGATGATGCCTCTTTTTACCCACATGTAAGGGGTGCAAAAATTTTAGAGATTTGTGGTATTGCAAAAGATACAATCTACAACCGTTTAGAAGCAGATATTAACCAACTCACTTATGAAGTTCATGGATATCCCAATATTTATGTAAGTGGCGATGCTCGTCCAATGGGATTTTCAAAATCTGGAAATACTTCTAATACAGAAGCAAAATATGTTGCAAAACTTATTGCTGCAAAAATCAATAAACAAAAAAGACCACAATGGGAATCCCCTGTAACACTTTGTATATCGCTTGTAAGTATTGCACCAGAGCGTGGAATTTTTATACACTCTGAGTATGCCTATAACCAAAAAACAAAACAATTTAGTTTTGCAACACCCGTTACAAATGAGATTTGGCAAGGGGAAAGTGGAGAGAGAAATGCACAATCTGCTTATGAATGGGCAAAATCACTCTATGCTGATATGTTTCAAAAATAAAAAACTTTTTTTTAGAGAGAAATTGTTATAATCTCTTATATTTTAGTAGGGAAATAGATAATGCAATGTAAATATTTTGGAGAGTGTGGTTCGTGTGTTTTGTATGAGGGTGGCTATGAGTGGCAACTCTCACAAAAAGAGCAACTACAAAAAGAGCGTTTTGCCCACCTTTATAACAAAGAGTTTGATATTTTTCGCTCTTATGAGCAACACTACAGAGCTAGAAGTGAGTTTAGAATTTGGCATAAAGAGGATGAGATTTTTTATGCAATGAACAAACAAAAAGCAAAGCATGAAGTTGTACTTATAGATGAATGTCCACAAGTTGCAACACCAATAGCTACACTTATGCCAAAACTTATAGAAGCTATAAAAGAGCTTGATTTAGGTTTTAAACTTTTTGGAATTGATTTTCTAAGCACTTCAAAAGGGGAAGTGGTAGCTTCACTACTTTACCATAAAAAACTCGATGATGCTTGGCAAGAAAAAGCACAACAACTCTCACAAAAACTCAACATCTCCATAATTGGTAGAGCAAGAAAACAAAAAATTGTAATTGGACAAGATTTTGTAACAGAGAGTTTAAAAGTTTTTGACAAAGAGTACCATTTTAAACATATAGAAAATAGCTTCACGCAACCAAACACACATGTAAATGAACAGATGATTGAGTGGGCTTTAAAAAATGTTGCAAATGATGGTGGAGACTTACTTGAACTTTACTGTGGAGCTGGGAACTTTACCATCCCTTTTGCTTCAAAATTTGACAAAGTTTTAGCTACAGAGATCTCAAAATCTTCCATCAATGCAGCAAAAGAGAATATGAAGCTCAATAATGTAGAAAATATTGAATTTGTTAGAATGAGTGTAGAGGAGTTTGTAGAAGCCTTAGAGGGTGTACGTGAATTTAACAGAATGAAGCATATCTCTTTAGAGGAGTACAACTTACAAACTGTTTTTGTTGATCCTCCTCGTGCAGGGCTTGATGATTCTAGTCGTGAATTTATCTCAAGATATAAAAATATTTTATATATCTCTTGTAACCCTGAAACTCTTTTAAGAGATTTGGAATTTTTAACAAAAAATTACAAAATTGAAAAAATGGCTCTTTTTGATCAGTTCCCTTATACAAATCACCTAGAAATGGGTGTAAAACTAACAAAAAAGTAGTCATTAAAACTAATTTTTAGTAACAACATAGTAAAGTAATTCAATTGTAACCAGCAAGTGGTAAAATTATGCAAAAAAAGTAAAAGTGGGTGTTTATGGAAAAACTTTTTCAAAAAATATCGTTAGCAAGTGCATCTATTGTCTTTGTTATTTTGGTGGGAATCTTTTTAACACTTCTCTCCTCTTCAAAAGCTGCTATTGAGGAGTTTGGTTTAGGTTTTTTAACAAACGCTGCTTGGAACCAAGAAGTTCCTCTCAACCCAGTTAATGAAACTGTTCATGCAAATGCAGCTAAGATTTTTGAAGATGTTGAACTCAACACTCAAGATGATGCGACAGATGATGAAGCAATTGTAGATGAAGATGACGAAGATATGATTGCAGATGAAGATGATGAAGATGATATGATTTTAGCTGATGAAGATGAGGATGAAGAGGGAAGCAGTGCCGCAACTAAGACTGTTTATGGTGGTTTAGTTCCAATTGTAGGGACAATTCTTACTACTATTATAGCACTCACTTTTGCTTTACCTATTGCTATGGGTATTGCTGTATTTTTAGCTGAAATTGCTCCTAAAAATATCTCTTATGTAGTTGGTATTGCTATTGAGTTACTTGCTGCAATTCCATCTATTATTTTTGGTATGTGGGGTCTTTACTATTTTGCGCCAATTGTTGCAGATTTAGTTGGAGGGTATCAAGTTTCACTTTTAACTGCTGGGCTTGTACTTGGTGTTATGATTTTACCTTTTATGGCAGCAATCACGCGTGATAGTATGAACACAACTCCAAATGTTTTAAAAGAATCAGCATACGCTCTTGGTGCTACAAAATTTGAAGTTATTAAAGATATTATTTTTCCATACTCTAAAGTTGGAATTATTGGTAGTATTATTTTAGCACTTGGTCGTGCTTTGGGTGAAACGATGGCAGTTGCGTTCTTAATTGGTTCTATTTTTGTGTTACCAGATGCTATTAACTCCCCTACTATCTCAATTCCTGTTGCGATGGCAAACAACTTTGGAGAAGCAAGTGGACTTGGTGAGAGTGCGTTATTTTACCTTGCACTTATCTTATTTATTATTAGCTTTGGAGTTATCTCTTTAGCGAAATTTTATTTTCTTAAAAAGGCTAAATAGTGAGACTTATAGTAAATAAAATATTTTTAGCACTATCTATACTTTCTGCATTAGTTGGTTTAGCATTTTTAGGGTGGATTTTAATTACCCTTTTTATGAAAGGGTTAAACTCTTTTCACTTTTCACTTTTTTTAAATGACCTTATTGATGGTGGTTTACGTAACCTTATTGTTGGACAGTTTATTTTAGCTGGACTTGCTGCTGCTATTGGTATTCCACTTGGAATGGCAGCTGGAATCTATATTCAAGAGTATGGGCGTGGACGCTATGCAAATATTATTCGTGATTTAAGCGATATTATGATGTCTGCTCCATCTATTGTTATTGGTGCATTTGTTTATGCGATTATTGTTGTACCAACTGGTGGAACAAGTGGTTGGGCTGGAGCTATTGCACTTGCTATTATGATGATTCCAGTTGTTATTAACACAACTGACAATATGTTAAGCCTAGTTCCACGTGAACTGCGTGAAGCTGGAATTGCACTTGGTGCTTCAAAATACAAAGTTATTTTAGATATTGTTATAAAAGCTGCAAAAGTTGGGATTATGACAGGTGTTTTACTTGCATTTGCAAGAATTATTGGTGAGACTGCACCACTTCTTTTTACATCTGAAACTTCAAACTACTTTACACTCAATTTAAGTGAGAGTTTCCCTTCACTTACTGTTAGTATTTACGACTTAGCAAACGAACCAGAAAAAGCAAGCCGCGACTTAGCTTGGGCTGCATCGTTTATTTTAACTGTACTTGTTTTGGTAATTAACCTCACAGGTAGATTTATTACAAGAAATAAAAAATAGAAAAAGGAACTATAACTATGCCTGTAATGCACATTAAAAACTTCTCTTTTACTTATGCTGGTGTGGAGCATCCATCACTTAAAAACATTACACTTCCTATTGAGAAAAATAAAGTAACAGCTTTAATTGGTCCAAGTGGTTGTGGGAAATCTACACTCCTTCGCTCAATGAACAGAATCCACGATTTATACCCAGGAAACAAGTATGAAGGTGAGATTGAACTGCTTGACTTTGAAACAAATGAACGTAAAAATATTTTAGAGATTAAAAAAGAGAATGAGTTTATTAAACTTCGCCAACAAGTTGGGATGATTTTTCAAAAACCAACACCATTTCCAATGAGTATTTTCGATAACGTTGCATATGGTTTAAAAATAGCTGGAATTAAAAATAAAACAGAACTAGAAGATAGAGTAGAACAAGCACTTATTGGAAGTGCATTATGGAAAGAGGTTCACGACAGACTTAATGCTTCTGCAATGGGGCTTAGTGGTGGGCAGCAACAACGTTTATGTATTGCACGTGCAGTTGCTGTAAAACCTGAAGTTTTACTTTTTGATGAGCCAACATCAGCACTTGACCCAATTAGTACAGGGGCTATTGAAGAGCTTATAGTTGAGCTTAAAAAAGATGTAAGTATCGCTATTGTTACACACAATATGCAACAAGCAAGTCGTATTAGTGACTATACTGCATTTATGTATTTAGGGGATTTAATAGAGTACGATAAAACAGAAAATATCTTCTTAAACCCTAAAGAGAAAAAAACAGAAGATTATATTACTGGTCGTTTCGGATAAAAAGGAGAAATAAACAATGTCTAGCCCAAAATTAAGAGAAAGTTTAGAAGAGATTAAAAGCAATATCTCTGCAATTATTAACGGTCTTGTAAACTCAAATGAACTTGTTTATGAAGCTATTAAAGATTGCAAAAAAGAGAAATTTACAGAAGCTCGTGCAGAAATTAAAAATATTGGTGCAAAAGCAGATGAGATAGATAACTCTATTATTAGAGCACTCGCTCTTTACTCACCAGAAGCAAGAGATTTACGTACACTTGTTGCGTATCTTAAAATGACAAATGAACTTTCACGTGCAACTTCAAGCACGCGTAGTTTTATTCGTGGTTTTTCTGCTATTTGTGACGATATAGACACTCAAACACTCAATGAGTTTATTGTTCCTATGCAAAAATCAACTCTCAAAGCTGTAAAAAACACTGCTTCAATGATAGATATAGATGATGAAGATGAGATTAAAGATGTTTACAATGAAGTGTTAATTCAAGAGAGTAAAACAGATGATTTATACGAAATGGTTGAGCGTAGCTTAACAAAAAAACTTGATGATTTTGAAAAAACACACAACATCTTAAAAGCTTTACGTAAAAGTGGAAAAATTGCTTCACGCTCTATTGGTATAGCAAACCTTTTTGTTTACGCTAAAGTTGGTGGAAGTTTACACAATTAAAAAATTAATGCAAACAAAACTTATTACCCTTTTTCTCTTTTTTAGTTTTTTTAGTTTAGAGCTTTTTGGTTACAGCTCTGAACTACACCTCACACAAAAAGAGAAAGCATACCTTTTAAAATCTCCCATTATCCATTATGTTTATGACCCAAACTGGAAACCACTCGAGTGGAGAAATGGGATAGACCAACACGAGGGGATGATTGCAGATCTTCTTAAAATTGTGGAACAAAAAAGTGGTATAACACTTGAGGCTGTTTCAACAAGAACATGGATAGAAGCACTCCAAAAACTCAAAAACCAAGAGGTGGAGATGGTAAGTGCTGCCTCTTACACAAAACAAAGAGCAACTTACCTTAATTTTACAAAACACAACCTTTTTTCTATACGCAATATTTTTTTAGTAAAACAAAACGACAAACAAACATACAGCAATGGTTTTAAAGATTTAAAAAATAAACGTTTTGCTGTTATTGCTGGATACTCAATCGAATCAAAAGTGAAACAAAAATATCCAAATCTCCCTTTTACCACTGTAAAAAATGTTGAAGAGGGTTTTAGAGCACTTCAAGAGAATAAAATTGATGTTTTTATTTTAAATCAGGCATCTGCACAATATTTTATCAACATAAACAACTACAAAGACCAATTTAAAATTGCCTATATTACAGATATCACTTTTGCACTCAAAGTTGCTTTTGCTAAAAATGCTCCCCCTGAAGCACTCTCTATAATAGACAAAACATTAACGCTATTAAGCCCAGAAGATATCAATAAAATATACCAAAAATGGTTCTATGAAGCTTCAAAAATAGCAAGAGAAAAACTCCTTTACGACACAAGTAACGACCTTTTAAGTTTTATCCCATTTAAAGAGATGGTTATTCTTATAATCCTTTTAGGAGTTGTTTTTTATCTTATTTTTTATTTTGTAAAAAAGGAAAAAATTTCACTCAATATTCCTGTTTCACTTTTAGTGCTTTTTTTCCTTTTTTCAACACTTGTACTTACAATAAACTCCCTTAACAATCTTAAGTACCTTAAAAAACAAGAGGTGGAACAATCTTTAGAGAGTATTGTAAGTGTTACATACCAATCTATTAAAGTATGGTTTGAGCTTCATAAAGACTTTTTAGAACATACACTTTATGATGAAGAGATCTTTCACCAACTTCAAAAACTTCTTTTACATCAAACAACAAATACTCAAAAACTACAAAAGGATGTACAAACTCTTCAAAAAAATATTCATGGAATTGAAAATTTCACCCTTATAGATAAAGACTACAATATTGTTATGAACCTTAAAAAAACAAACAATATTTTAAATTCTCAAGAGTTTAAACAAGCAGTTCAAAAATCTTTTAACGAAGGGTATTCTTACTTTATGCCACAAAACAATGGTAAAGATAAAGAGTTTTTTAACAATATCCAATTTATCATTGCCATTAAACAAAACAATAAAGTTCTTGGTGCTGCTGTTGTGAGTATTAACGCAAAAGCTCTTTATATTATTACCAAAAATGGGCGTATGGGGCAAACTGGTGAGACTTATATTGTCAATAGTTATGATCAGTTTATATCGCAAAGTCGTTTTGATGATGAATTGCACCAAAAAAAGCTTCTTGAACAAACACAACACTCTTTTTTAAATATTCAAGTACACTACAATAACAAAGCTACACTTGCTATTGAAGAGGCACACAGAAACTACAGAGGTTCTAATGTAGAGGGTTACAAAGATTACAGAGGTGTTGAAGTTTTTGGTAGCTGGGTTTATGATGATGAGCTCAATATTGTTATTATTACAGAGATAGACAGAGACAATGCAATGCGATCTTTTGATACAGTAAAAGTCTCTATTATTAGTGTTATCTCTATGGTTGTTATTTTTACTGTTTTACTTCTTATTTTTATCCTCTTTTTAACAAACTACAATAAAAAGATACTCAAACAAAAAAATAAAGCACTTCAAGATTTAAGTCAATCTCTTGAACTTCGCGTTGAACAAAGAACAAAAGAGCTTCAAGAGCTTAACAAACATATGAGAGACTCTATTGAGTATGCTTCTTTAATTCAACATGCACTTATTCCAGAAGATGAAACATTTAAGAAATTTTTTCCTGAATATTTCCACATCTGGAAACCAAAAGATATTGTTGGTGGAGATATCTACTTTTGTGAAGAGATTTACAAAGATGAAGAGAGTGTTATCATTATGGTTATAGACTGTACAGGGCATGGTGTTCCAGGTGCTTTTGTAACAATGCTTGTAAAAGCTATAGAAAAACAGCTTATTTCTAAAATTAATTTAGAAAGTGACGATGTAAGTCCTGCATGGATTTTAAGTTACTTCAACCAAAGTATGAAAAAACTCCTAAAACAAGAAACGCAAGACTCTATCTCCAATGCAGGTTTTGATGGAGGTGTTATTTACTATAACAAAAAAGATGGTTATATAAAATACGCGGGTGCTGAAACTTCTTTGTTTTATATAAACGAGCAAGAGGAACTCAAAGTTCTAAAAGGAAACCATCACTCAATTGGGTACAAAAAAAGTAAAATCGATTACAAATTTAACGAATACTTTTTACATACTCAAAAAGGTATGAAGTTTTATATCACAACTGATGGTTATATTGACCAAAATGGTGGTGAAAAAGGTTTCCCATTTGGGAAAAAAAGATTCTCAAGACTTTTAAGTGAGATTAACTCTTTACCATTTAAAGATCAAGAGTTAATTTTACTTGAAAAACTAAAATCTTACCAGTTAGATTATGAAAGAAATGATGATGTAACTGTAATTGGATTTAAAATTTAACATAAGGAAAGAAGATGGGATTTTTCTCAAACTGTTCAAAAGAACAAGAAAGAATTACACGTTTAGAACAAAGAAATAAAGAGTTAGAGCAAGAGATAGTAGATCTTCGCCGTGAGCTAGATAATGCAAGAAATACACCTATAGAAACTACAAAGTCTGAAAAAGAAAAAGCAGAAGCTGAAATTATTCAACTTCTTTTACAATCATACCAAAGTGGTGTTGGCTTTACAGATAAAGGTTTAGACGCAATTGTTGATGATGTAAACAAAGCGGTTGAGTTAAACTCTGAAGTTGCACATAAAATTGATGAAATTCAACATTCAAGCCAAAATATCAATGTGCTTATAGACTCAATTGCACAAGAATCTGAAGGGCTAAGTGGTGGCACTGCTTCACTCAACGATAGTGTAAATTCTATTGGTGATATTATTAACCTTATTAAAGATATTTCAGATCAAACAAACCTTTTAGCGTTAAATGCTGCTATTGAAGCTGCTCGTGCAGGTGAGCATGGTCGTGGGTTTGCTGTTGTTGCAGACGAAGTTAGAAAACTAGCTGAACGTACACAAAAAGCAACTCAAGAGGTAGAGATTAGTATTGGACAACTTAAACAAAACACTTCTGAAATTCAAGATAGTGTAGAAACATTTAGAAACAATACAGATGAGATTGGAAGTGAACTGAACTCTTTCTTTACAGAACTTGACACGGTTATTTCTAACTCAAATGCTATTGGAAATATCACTGTAAATATTCAAAATGAAGCTGCAGTTATGAATGGTAAACTTGACCATATTCTTTTTAAACTTAAAGGATATAACTCATTTATTAACAATGCAAATGAAACACTCATAGATGAAAATAGCTGCCGTTTTGGAAGATGGTTCGATGGTGTAAAAAATAGCCTCAATGAATCTGCTGTAATCTCCAGTGTAACATCACACCATGCAAACGTTCACCAAAAAACAAAAAGAGCGGTAGATGCTTGGAAAAATAGTAAATTCGCTGAGACAATTGCACTTATGAAAGATGTAGAACATTCAAGTGAAGTAGCATTTGAAGAGCTTTATGATGCTTTTAGAAAGCATCGTAGATAAATAGCTCAATTAAGATAGCTCTACTTAAAGAGCTATCTTATTATTTTTGTTTTTTGAAGTAGATTTTTTCTATCTCTGTTAATACTTTTTGTGGTGCTGGAATCTTTTCATCACTACTACCACTACCAGTTACAAATCCCATAAGATTTTGCACCTTATTTATATCATTTGCTAATGTTTTCTCTTGTTTTTCATCTGCTGCCATAAAAAATACAATTACAGTAGGTTTATGATTTTTTCTAATCTCAGATAAACTTGTCTTACCAAATTTCATATCTGGAAGTTTAGTCATTAATAATGGATATTTTCCAGCATAACTAAATCCAGCTAAAAATGATGATTTATTATCTGTAGGAAATTTGATTTTTTTATCTTCATCAAATTCTGCCTCATCTTCATCAATAACAAATTTCTCCATCGCTTCATCAAAAGAGATAAACTTTGCACCTGTTATACCGTAATCATAAACACCCTGTGCATTTCTAATATCATCACCTTTAAATGCACCACTCCATGCTACAACACCATTCTTATCTAAAATCAATACCATATTATCAAAAGAGTGATATGCTTTTAAATAATCAACCATAAGCTTAGGCTCACCACTATACTCTTTTACAAGAGCATCACCAGCAATATACTTCACTGTTGCACTAGCATTTTGCTCTTTTATTTTAAGGTTTGGTGTATAATAAACTTGAACATCTGGAAGTTTTTTATCATCTACATAATTTCTATCTGTTGCTTTAGGCTTATGCCCTGCTCCAACTGCTACTACATTTACACGGTCATTGTAACTAGCTGGTCCACAACCACTCATTACAGCTATTGCTGTACCACTTAAAACAATTTTTGTAATTAAATTTTTCATTTAAACTATCTCCTAACATAAATCTTACTTTCATTTTACATTAGTATTGTTTATTTTTACTTAAATTCTCACAAAATATATAACAACAAAAAGAATAAGAGTAATAATAAACAATATACTACACAATCTATCTAATTTTTTCTTACACTCTAAAGCTTTTAAAACATCTTGCTTTACAATAACCTCTCTTCCTTTTCCAAAAAAAGCCTTTTTTTTCACTTTTCCAAAGTATGAAGTATCTCCCCCTAATTTTACATTTAAACAAAGTGCCATCGCTGTTATTGGATGTCCTGCATTGGGTGAGTCATGTTTTTGCCCCATTGGATAAAAAGCTGTTAGTTCCTTTTGTTTAAACAACCACATAATAAGTACAGCAGTTAAACGTGAAGGTATGAAGTTGAGCCAATCATCTAATTTTGCAGCTGCTTTTCCAAACTTTTCATATTTTTTATTTCTATACCCAACCATAGAATCTAGTGTATTGATAGTTTTATAAAAAACAAGCCCTGGAAGATTAAACAAAAGCATATAAAAAAGTGGAGCAATAACACCATCACTTAAATTTTCTGCGTACGTTTCAATGGCAGCTTTGTAAACATCGCTGTTAGACATATCTTTGGTATCGCGACTTACAAGCATTGCAATGGCTGCTTTTTTATCTTTAGCGGTGGTGATTTTTTTTACCTCATCGTGTAACATTTTGTGTGCTAAAAAGATAGAAGCTATAAAAGAGGTGATAATAATGTTTAAAACATCATTTATTTGGCTTAAATACAAATAGATTGCAAGTGCCATAGAAGTGGTTATGCCACTTACAAACACAACCAAATAAACTCCACGTAAAATGGAATCTTTATAGTAGTTTTGCTCAAAGTAACTAATAATCTCACCAATAGTAATAATGGGGTGTTTAATAAACTTAAACTCCCCAAATTTTATATCGATAAGATACGCCAAAAATCCACTAACAAAATTTAGAAGCATACAAACCTTTATGAAGTTTTAAATCC
>Ga0256828_1000809_pt1 | contig 20255 bp, 20 predicted proteins | sample CV88metaG_FD_185993 | JGI IMG/M metagenome (GOLD analysis project Ga0256828, IMG submission 185993) | Hydrothermal vent microbial communities from East Pacific Rise, Pacific Ocean - CV88 | ecosystem: Environmental > Aquatic > Marine > Hydrothermal vents | place: Pacific Ocean: East Pacific Rise...
CTGCAATATAGATATATTTTTCACCATCATAAGTTCTTGAATAGCTCTTATTTTTCCAAATACTTCCAAATGCTAACCATGACTCATCCCCTAATAACTCATTACAGCTGTTCTCTTCATCTGCAACAATATTTACTGTTCTAATAACTTCAATAGCATAATTCCCTGCACGATCAACTACAGTATAATGAATAGTATAACTTCCAAGAGGAGCATTTTCTGGAATAACAATGCTATCACCTTCAAGAATAGTCTTTGTTGAACCATCTTCAGGATTAACCAAAATTATAGTTGCAACAAGATTATTATCAACATTATCTGTTACTGTTGCACCATATTCAATGTAAGTTTCACCTCGATGAAGAGTTATTACACTATTTCCATTTAATGTAATAACTGGATTTTCGATATCATCTTCAGATGGAACAACATTACAATCTTCTCCAACCTTTTTTACAGAAACAGCTCTAACATTGGCATATTTCCAATCATGATCACTACGTAATCCAATATAAGATGTTGTACTCGTCGCTATAAAAGTAAATGTTTCTACTACTTTACTACCACCTGTTACCATATTTGATGATGCTATAACTGTTGCTTGATCTACAGTTGGAACTGAACTACTAATCGTTACATAACTGTTGGCTACAAACTGCTCATTTCTATTTACATCGGCTCCTAGTAATTCAGCAGAAACTGTATATGTTTTTCCTATTTCTGTTTCTATACTTTTATATAAACCTGAATTTTCTTCTATAGCTGCAATATAGATATATTTTTCACCATCATAAGTTCTTGAATAGCTCTTATTTTTCCAAATACTTCCAAATGCTAACCATGACTCATCCCCTAATAACTCATTACAGCTGTTCTCTTCATCTGCAACTTCAGTAAGTGTGATGGCTTTAGCATTTGCATATTTCCATGCTCTATCACTTCTTAATGCAACGTATGAAGTTATTCCTGTTGCTACAAAAGTAAAGGTTTCTACTACTTTTGTACTACCTGTTACCATATTTGATGATGCTATTACATAACTTTCATCTCTTACAGGAACATTATTACTAACTGTAATATATGAATTTGCAACAAACTCTTCATTACTATTAACATCAGCTCCAAGTAACTCTGCTGAAACTCGATAGGTTTTACCTATTTCAGTTTCAAAAATTTTGTAAGAACCTGCTCCTGCCTCTTTTGCTGCAGCATAGATATACTTCTCACCATTGTATGTTCTAATATAGGTTGAGTTTTTATATGTCTTACCTACACTCCTCCATTCTGATGATGCCTTACCAGTAACTTTCTCAAGTAACTCTCCTTGAGTTATCTGTGACTGTTTTTGTACTGCTCCATCTCCCCCACAAGCTATAATTAAAAAAGATATTACCAATAACGATAATATCTTTAAAAACCCTATCAATTTCTTTTGCCCCATAACTTTTCCTTTACGTCTACTTCTTATATTTTTAATTTAAATAAAAATATAGATTAAAATATTACATTAAAAAACATATCAATAAGTAAAAAAAAATTATTATTATTTTTAATTAAGTAATACATAATGTTAAAAAGGATTATTTTAAGTTGTATATAAATAATATTTAATTACTTAAATCCCTGTAATACTACTATATATGAATTTAAATAGAATATTATAAAAAATATTTTTATAAAATAAATAATAATTCATTGTAAAATAAATAATTTATTTTTAAGATATGTGTATTTTTAACACACTAAATTAATAAAATATTAAGTAATAAGTCCATTTTTAGAATAAACATTAATATATCTATATAGATACTAATAGCTTATTTGCATATTATTATTTGATTAATTACAATTATATATTATGAAGAAAGGTACGATTAAGAAAATGATGATTTTAGATAAGAAGGATTTTTCCTTCTTACAACTTCTCCTTCAATCTGTCAAGACGTTCATTTGACTTCTCTATATCTGCTAAATTAACCTCTCCACTTTTTACCATACTCTTAATTGTATTGACCAAAGTATCTGTTTTTACCATACTCTTAACAGAAAGTTGATTTCCAAAAAGTAAAATATCATCTCCAGCATTTATAGCCAACTTTAATGTATTTTTTAAACCATATTTATGTTGTATGGCTCCCATCTGTAAGTCATCGGTAATGACCACACCATCAAAACCAAACTCTTGACGAAGAAGACCATTTACTGTTTTAGCAGAAAGTGAAGCTGGGTATTTTTCATCTAAGTTTTTGTTAAAAACATGTGCTACCATTACTGTATCTATAACAGCAGAGTGAGCCAACATTCTATAAGGTTCTAGTTCTACTTTTTTCCAAAGTTTTGTAACATCGACAAAACCTTTATGAGTATCACCTAACGATGAGCCATGCCCTGGGAAATGTTTAAGAGAAGTCAGTACACCATTATTGTGCATGGCATCCATAAAAATAGAACTGTATTTTACAACTGTTTTAGGGTTAGCACCATAAGAGCGACCAAGTTTATAAATAACATGATTCTTCTTATTAATAGCCAAGTCAACATCGGGTGCTAGGTTATAGTTAATACCTACAGAACTCAATTCTGCTCCCATTTTATTATAATGTGTTCTAACACTCACATCACTCATCTTACTTACATCTTTTGCTTTAGGAAACTTTCCATAAAAACCATATTTACTTTTAAGTCGTTGAACTTTTCCACCTTCTTGGTCTACAGATATCAGAAGTTTTCCATCTTTAGAACAAGCTTGAAGTTCTTCTGTGAGTTTTGCTACCTGTTTTTTAGTTGCAATATTTTTAGGTTGAGAATGATTTACAGGATTTACATCAAACAAAATAACTCCTGCTAGATTATAATCTCTAATATCTTTACATATTTGAGAATTTTTAGGAGCAGATGTTCCTAAAAAACCTACCATAAGCATAGAACCAATCTTCTCATCTAATGTTTTTTGAGCTTGAACTATTTTATTTGGCTCAACAATAACTGCTGTTTCGATTTTAGGTAATACTTCTTTTTTATTTACAGTTGAAGTACTCTCATCAGCTGCACTTATTTGATCTGTTGCACATCCATTTAAACCTAAAATTAAGACGGCAAAAAATATATTTTTATTTATCATTTTGTTACTTCTTTCAATTTTTTTACTGATTATACCAAATAGGACTAGCTTTATCTTAATTATTTTGCTATAATGCGAAAAATTTCTGCAAGAGTGTATCAAATCTCTTATTTTTAGGGCTTTATAAAATAAACCCTACCACTAAGCATAACAAAATCCATCTTAATGATGTGATAATTTGGTATCAGCTGCAAAAATTGGGTCGAATGACACCATAACATAAATAAATATTATTAAATTATTTTATTTTTAGATATGCACAATACCGTACCCACAAAAAATTACTATAAAAAATTTACCATAAAGAAGTAACCACATGACATTTAAAGAATTTAATTTCAAAGATACCCTAAACCAAGCTATTGAAGATGCTGGTTTTAAAGAACCAAGTCCCGTACAAGCTGATGCTATTCCTCTTATTTTAGAGGGTCATGACCTTATTGGTCAAGCACAAACAGGTACAGGTAAAACAGCTGCTTTTGGTCTACCAGTTATACAGCAAATGACAGGGAACAAAGGTGTAGAAGCACTAGTAATCGTTCCTACTCGTGAACTTGCAATGCAAGTTTCAGACGAACTTTTCCGTTTTGGTAAAACAGCAGGACTCAAAACTGCTACTGTATATGGTGGTACACCGTACAACAGACAAATCGAAAGAATTAACCAAGCAAATATTATTGTAGCAACACCAGGAAGATTACAAGATTTACTAAAATCAAATAGAATTAAAATCAACCCTTCATTTGTTGTTTTAGATGAAGCAGATGAAATGCTTGACATGGGTTTCCTAGACGAGATTAAAGAGATTTTTACTCACCTTCCAGCAGAACGTCAAACACTTATGTTTTCAGCTACTATGCCAAAACAGATTAAAGTACTTGCCGAAAAAATTCTTAACAGTCCAAAGTCTGTAACCATTACAAAGAGTGAAAGAACAAACACTGACATTACTCAAATGTTCTATGTGGTTGCTGACTATGAAAGAGATGATGCTCTTTTAAGATTAATAGACTACAAAAACCCTAACAAATGTATTATCTTCTGTAGAATGAAAAAAGAGGTTGATAGACTTTCATCTTATATGACAGCTCAAGGGTTCAAAGTTGCAGCACTTCATGGTGACATGGAACAAAAGCAAAGAGAACATACAATCCGTTCATTTAAACAAGGTTTAGTTGAGATTTTCATTGCAACAGATGTTGCTGCTCGTGGTCTTGATGTAAACGATGTTTCTCATGTATTTAACTACCATATCCCTTTTGATTCTGAGTCATATGTTCACCGTATTGGTAGAACAGGTCGTGCAGGTAACAAAGGTGAGGCAATCACTTTGGTTTCTCCAAATGAGCTTAGAACTATTAAAAGAATTGAGAAAGATGTTGGAACGGTAATGGTTTCAGAAGTTATCCCTACTCGTCAAGAAGTTCAAAGCCGTAAAGACAATGATCTTCTTTCAAAAATTGCGAATACAGAAGTTTCAGCATCTGCTAAAGAGATGGTTAAAACACTTCAACATGACATTGACATTGTAACCATTGCTCATCTTTTAGCAACCATTGTTCAAAAAGAGATTGATGTTAAAGGAAAAGACATTATTGGTCTAGGAACTGAAGAAGTTAAAGCACTTATTGAAAGAGCTAAAAACTTTAAGGGTGGAGATAGAAACGGTGGTCGTGGACGTGGAAGAAATAGAAGCCGTAGCCGTTCTGGTGGTGGACGTGGACGAGATGGCGACCGTAGAAGTGGTGGTGGAGACCGTGGTGGACGTGGTGATGGACGACGTGACCGTAATGGTGGAGGAAACCGTGACAGTAGAAATGGTGGTGGAAACCGAGGTAGTCGTAATGGTGGAGGACGCAATAGAGATTAATTAAATAATTAATACTATTTTTCATTATACACAATTATTACATAGTAGATTGGGTATAATGAATTAAAAAAATCATAAGGAAAAAGAATGAAAAAAATATTCTTTGCTTTCACTTTAACTTTAATATTTTCACTATTAACCCTACATGCAGAAGAGTCAAACCTTAGCTTTTCACTTACTACTATCGATAATAAAACCATTAATATTACAGAGACAAAAGAAGGTCTAGATTTTAAAGAATTTAAAGGTAAAGCTATATTTATAGTTTTATTTGGACACAGATGTCCCCCATGTCTTAAAGAAATTCCAGAATTCATAAAATTGACAAATAATCATAAAGATGACTTAGCTATTGTTGCTATTGAAGCACAAGATTATCCAAGTGACGCTGTAAAATCATTTGTAAACGAACATAAAATGAACTATAATGTTGTAGCAGGAATAAATCATGGCGATTTTATCTCATACATAGCTAAAAGAGCTGGATATAATAATGGGATTCCTCTTCCTCTTCTAATTTCTATAGATAAATATGGTGAAGTACAGGGAGTACAAGCAGGTCGATTAAGAGAAGATGAGCTTGAATTTTTAGTTAAAGATTTAAACGAATAAATTTAACATTATAAAAAAGGTAAAGTAAATAATGATAAACCAAAAAAAATTAAAAAATAGAATTATTCAAACATCCATTTTAACAGCTGTACTTTTGACAAATACAGGTTGTTTCTTTGGTTATTTTGAGAATCCATTAGTTCCTATAGAAAAACCTTTACAAGGTAGAACATTTTCTCAAACAAGTTCAGCTCCGGTTAACGTTGTTTTCTCTACACCAACCCCAACCATAGAATGTACCAATGAGACCACGTCAAACTGTACCAAACCACCTATCCAAGCCAATGAATTACGACCTAAAATAGAAACATCAACTGGTGGTGAAGTACATAAACTTCGAAGTATTCAAGGAAAAAATATTACTGTCATAGAACGTTCAAATGGTTTTGTATTTCCCCAATATAAAAATAAAGTTGTTATTTTAGAAATGTTCGGTAAAAAATGTCCTCACTGTATCAAAGGGATGCCAAGTTTAAATAAATTAAGAAGTAAATACCGAGGTAAACTTGAAGTTATAGCAGTTCAAGTTGAAGACAGAATGAGTTCTTCTGAAGCAAACAGTTTAATAAGACGGCATAAAATACATTACCCATTAATCCCAGGTGAAACAGCAACAAATTTACAATACAATATTCAAAATACTTATGGATGGACTGGTATACTACCGTTTACTATGATTATTAAAAATGGTGTAACAGAGTTTACCTATCCAGGGTCTGTCTCCTATAAAGAATTAAATAGAGATATTCATTCTATAGTAAAGTAACTCTTCCCCCCTATTTAGAAGGAAATCACTTTTCTTCTAAATCTTTTCATAAAACTTTCTTTTATTATTGCAATTAGATATAATCTTCTAAATAAATTTTACAAGGAAATAATATATGCTACCAGATTTTTTAACAAAAACAAATAAAACTAAAAAAGGTAAAAAAGAGAGTCATCTTCGTTGGTGGGTAACACTACTCCTCTCTTTAGCACTTGCTATTGGAACATGGAATCCATTGGGACATCACTTTATTCACTATATTTCTCAACAAGATATATTATCTGGTTTTACACCATTTGCTATTTTAATTATGATTGGTCTTTGGATTCTTGCATTTAAATCTATTTTACAGTCCATAGGTATTGCTGGTTCTATTGCTACTATTTTAATTATTCTTGCATTTATTTGGGGATTAAATCAATATGGATTTCTTGACTTCTCAAATACAACACAAATGGGATGGACAGGAACAATTAGTGTAGGTATTATTATTTGGATTGGAATTAATGCTTCTATAATTTGGAAAACACTTACAGGTGTTTATGCTACAGACAACGTAGAAGAAGAATAAGCCTTATATGAAAAGACGTTACAAAGCACTACTTGCTATTATAATTCCTGTAATTATAATGGCTCTTCTCTCGCAATTTCATGAAACTTCATATAACTATATTATGGGGTACATGATTGCTGTTGTACTCATTTTTAAATCTTCTTTACTCTCTTTATGGTTTTTATCTAAACTAAAATTTCTTCATTTTTTAAAAGGTCTTACCCTCTTTCAAGCTCTTCTTTTAGGGATTAAACGTTGGTTTATAGACAATATGTTTTCTAAATGGTTAGAGAAACATATTATAAGACATTTTAAAAAACCTTTTATAGAACTTTTTCAATACTACCGTGCCATAAACTTTAAAACAAAGGTTAAAAACTTTATTGCGATTCTCTTGCCTTTAGGTATAGGTATATGGCTTATGTACTTAACAGATGTATTAACTCATCTTGCAGTATTTGTAGAATTAAAAATGCTTGTCATTGGTTTTTTTAAAGCTCTCTGGATTATCTTTTCAAAAGTTTTCATATGGATGACCAGCTCATGGTTTGCACCTATCCTAGAAGTATTTGCCCTATCCTATCTACTTACTTTACTAGAAAGATTTTTAGGAAAGAACAATCCTCTTAGTCGATTTTTCAACTATATAGGAGACAAACTCAATGACTTATTGGAATATATTGGTCTATTAAGTGATAAACATATTGAGCCTATTTTAAATAAAAATATCTCAAATCGTAGTGAAAACTATGGAAATAAAATATCCTTAATGTTAAAAAACAAAAAAATAAGAGATGAGAATCTCTACTTTGACAACTTTCAAAATATGATTTTAAAAGGGCATATCAATGCGTACTACGCTTTTGATGGAATGGATAAAATCTCCGATAAAAAAAAGTTGTATAGAATCATTAATGAGAAGACAGCAGACAATATTGATATCATCGCCTATGTTTCAAGAAATGGAAAAGGTGAACTTTTAGAAGAGCATTGTAAAGATGACTACTATCATGATATTTTTTTACTTAAAGGAATTGCAAGTAATCGTAGTCATGGAGTACAAGAGCATCTTCATGATAATGAAAAGATAGACTACACAGACTTTTGGGTACTCAATACAAGTAGACACCCTGTTTGGCTAAAAAGTGATACAGGCATTATAGAAAATATTAAACTCAACGGAAATGAAATGAGATTTATAAAAACAAAAACACATATAAACTTTAAAAATAAAGATATTTATTTTCAATACAATGGAGTCTCTGTTTCTCCAACTGAAATTATAGAAAGTGAAATATTAGACCAAACGGACTAATCCATTTTCTATAAAAATAAGCCCTTCTAGTTCTGCTTCATAGACACGATTACTAAACTGCTCTATAGCAGAATCCAAGGTAGGTGATTTTTGACAAAAATAAAAAAACTCATCTTTTTCTATACTATCATTTTTAGGTGAAACACCATATATATCTGCAAAAGTTTCTACATCATAAATAGGCTCAGCTAAGCCATCGGAAAGAAGTTTATTGGTTCCCCTACTCTCATCTAACTTCTGAGGTAAAACAAAAATCTTTTTTCCCATTTTTAAAGCAAATTCTACTGAACGCATGGAACCACTGTTTTCATCTGCTTCTGTAACAATCAAAACATCACCAAGTGCTACTACCAATTCATTTCGTACTACAAAACTCCAAGGTGTAGCTTTAAATGTTTCAGGAAATTGACTCATCATCAATCCCTCTTTTTCTATAGCTTCTATAAGAAGACGATTAACAGCAGGATACCTAACATTTAAAGAGTTGGCAACAACAGCAATGGTGTTTTCAACTCCTGCACCATTATGAGCAATGGCATCTACACCCATTGCTGCTCCTGAAACAATACAAACACCACGTTTAGAAAGAGCTTGTGATAAAAGATAAGTAAAATGTTTAGTATATGAAGAGGGTCTCCTAGTTCCAACTATGGAAACTTTTGGGCGTGTAAGTAGTTCTAAATTTCCTATTCCATATAACTCTTTTGGATACTTCTTCATATTCTCTAAGGCAGGAATATTTTCAGAAATAGGAAAAATCATTAAGAGATTTTTTCATCAAATATAGATAATTCTCCAGAGGAATAAACTTCTGCAGTTTCAACACAATAAGCAGAAAGAAGACCATAACCTCTCTTCTCCTTCATGTAACAGCCCGTATCTACATTTACATAGTGATCTTGCTCTTTCACTGTATATTGCTGAGGAGTATGTCCAAAAATATTAAAAATATTTTCTCTATCTAAAGGAATCGCCCTACTCCATAAAACTGTTGATAAAAACTCTTTATCTTCTGCACCACCATCACGCATGTGCCAAACAGGTGCTATAGCAGAGTGAGAAACAACAACATTTCTTCCAGTTGAATGTTCTATCTCACCTAATTCTAAGTAGAGTGGTAATTTTTTCATCCACGCTATGTCTTCTTTAAACTGAAAAATAAACTCTTTTATAAAAGGGTGAGGTACTATTTTAGAATCTTTGTATGAAATAAGGCTATAAGATAAAAGTGTTTCTATACCACCATGCTTTAGCCACATATTATTTTGCTCTACCTCTTCACCTTTTTCTATAGCACGAACAAAAGAACTTCCATGCTCTATCATCATCTCCTCATGGTTTCCTCGTACACATGGTATGTTATTTTCTCTAACATATTTAACCACATGTGCACTCTGACTCCCTCGGTCAATTAAGTCTCCAACAAATATTAATTGAGAATTATAAGGAATTTTAGTAATTAAATTTACAAGTGCTTTGTATTCCCCGTGAACGTCACCTATTATATAATGTCTCATTTTAAATCTTTCATATTAAACTTTATTGATTAAATTATAACATAAAAACATAAATTTAATTAGTAAAAGTATAAAATAAAATATTTTTTAACAATATTAAATAAAATAAAAACCTAAATATTTGAGAAGTATTTTTCATTAAAATTAAAAGTATAAAAAGATATAATTAAACTTAAAATAATTTTAAATAAGGAGTCCATAATGGGCAAAAGAGAAGATATAATTGAATCAATGATAGCAGAAGCAAAAAAATTAAATATTAACATAAGTGATGATCTCATTTCAAAAGTAGCCGTAGGTTTAGGACCAGTACTTTATAACAAAGATACTGCAACAGTAGCTTGTGGTCAACCAGCTGAATTAGAGACAGTTAAAACCAATTTTTTAAAGAAAAAACTTGGATTAACAAATGATGATGCAGAATTAGATGCAGCCATTAAAGAAGTTTGTGAACAACTTGGAACTTCAAATAGAAGTAAATATAGAGTTCACTTCTATGCTCTTTTAGCAATGAAGTTTAACAAAGAAGATGTTTACGTGTAAACATCCTATTTATATTCCCATTATCTTTAATGGGAATCATTCTATAACATAACACCCCATAAAAAATAAGCCACACATCCCAAAACCGTAATACCAATAAGATTTGCTTTAAACCCTACTTTCGCCATCTCTGCAATGGGAATAACCCGTGAGCTCATTACAATAGCATTTGGAGGAGTTGCGATAGGTAACATAAAGGCATAACTAGCAGCTACGGTAGCTGTCATTAGTAAAATAACACCCTCTTCATGAGGCATCATTTTAGAGAATTCATAAAAAATAGGAATGGCTATAGAGGTTAATGCTGTATTACTTGTAACTTCCGTAGAAAATGCTACAAAAGTAGCTACAATCATAAACATCCAAAAAAGAGGCATATCAGATATAAAAGCTAAACGCGTCGCAATATCTGCAGCCAAACCCGTAGAAGAAAAAGCTTTAGCAATAGAAAATCCTGCTCCAAAAAGCATAATAATCTCATAAGGAATATTACGTGTATCATCCCAAGTTAAAAAACCAACTTTAGGAAAGAACATTAAAAGCCCAAAACCAAGTAGTAGCATTTTTTCATCTAAAGAGTGACCATAAAATTGTTTGGAAAAAGTATTAGCAATCAATACCAAGGAAAGTAATATAATAATACCATAGAGTCGTTTCTGCTTTCCATCAAGTGGCTTAACTTCATCATGTACCACATCATCTACTGATTCATTTTTAACGCTTAAGGAGAGTAACCAAGGGATAATTAACAACATTATTCCTACAACAGGAAGCATCATATAAACCCACTCTCCAAATGCCAAAGTAGGTAAATCATGCTCTTCTAAAAAGCCCAGTAAAATCATGTTAGGTGCTGTTCCTATAGGCGTTAAAATCCCACCAATACTTGCACCATATGCTGTAGCTAAAAGGAATCGAATCTTCAAATTAATGTTATCTGTCAAGGACATTGAAATAGGCATCAACATTAGTGTTATGGTGGTATTGGACAAAATAGAGCTTAAGAGTGCCGAAGTAATAGCCAGAGCATAAAGAATCCCCATAATACTTTTAGGAAAAAAGTTCAATAATTTAGAAGAGAAATATTGATGAAGCTTTGTCTTTTCAATAGCAATCGCCAACATAAATCCCCCTAAAAAAAGAAAGATAATCGACTTTGAATAGTTGGGTGTAACATCATGGAGCTCCAACACCCCAATAGAAGGAAAAAGAATAATAGGTAAAAGTGAAACCACGCCTAAAGGAAGTGCCTCATTTGTCCATAAGGTTACTAAAAGAGCAACCACACCAATAAGTCTGGCTTCTACGTCAGTAAATGTAATATCTGCTAAAAAGTAAAAAGCTAAACCAATTATTAAAGCATAGCCTAACTTACTGTATTCATCCATAAAAGATTTTTCTTTCATGATAATCTCTCCTTTTTGAAGAGATTATAGCATTATATCGTTTCATAATAAGTCATAGATAGAGTTTCAAGAAAATAAAAAAATAGTTTAATAATTATTTAAGTTTAAGTATAAATATTATATAATTTATTTAATAAAATTTTAATATAAAGTATGCATTATGAAAAAAATTACTACTAATACACTATCACTATCTTTACTTTTACTATTAAATGGTTGTTCATCAACGCATGATATAGTGAATGTATCCAATACGCATTCATATAATTCTAACTTTGGTCTTGTTCAAAACTATGAAGTAGATACACAAATACAAGAAGAAATTTGGTCTCAAAATCGCCCAGTTGAAGTTGAAACATACGCCAGTAACCCAAACTGGACAACAGAGCTTGTTTTAGACCCAGATGCTGTTACAGCTGAAAACTATGTTCAAGCTCCTGAAGTTATTACTTACAAATACAAATTTGATTCTAAGTTTTATGATAAAGCTATTTGGAAAAGTAGCGAATAAAATAATATATTTAAATATGTTTAAAATTATTTTAATTTTAATCTTAAAATAATCTATTAAATGTATAATTCTTAGATTTTTATTTTTGAAGGATTTCTAGCTTGTTAAAAAAACAATATTTAATATTTTCACTACTGTTTGGTACAACTTTTTCACTACAGTGCCAAGCAGTTAATGAGCCCATATATTATAATGATATAAAAATATCTGACTTTAGTTTAGATATTTTAGAACGTTATCACTTTAATATTAACCAAATAGATACTGAAGCGTACCAAGAGTACATAGTAGAATCTAATATAGAAACAAGTCTTAAAACAATAACAAAAATATCTAGCCAACAAATAGAAAAGTTGGCAAAGTCTAAACTTGGTAAAACATACAAGTGGGGTGGAAATGGTCCTTATGCTTATGACTGTTCAGGATTTACCAAAGAAGTTTTTGAACTCTCTGGCATAAACATTCCTAGAGTCTCAAAAGATCAAGCCAAAGTAGGACAAAAAATTAGCAAAAAAAATCTCCAAAAAGGTGACCTTATTTTTTTTGATGACAAACACAGTTCAGTTGTTAGTCATGTAGGTATCTACTTAGGTCATGGAAAATTCATTCATGCCAGTAAGTTTCATAAAAAAATTGTTATCTCTCCACTAAGAGAGTATAGACGATTCTTTAAATGGGGAAGAAGATTAACTCCCCACTCTTAAGCTAAAAACTCTTCTACAAGCTCAAATATTTCATCAGCAGCTTTCGTTGCTGGTTTATAAAGTCTCTTAGAAAAATATTGGTCATGATTCTCATCTACATCAATGTTATTTAAAACTGAGTTCTCTACCAGTTGTGCTATATAGGCTGTATCTATAACATTACCACTTGTACCTATGACCACGACCATATCTGCTTCATCATATAAGGCTCTTAGATGTTCATAAGCTGGTGCAGATTCTCCAAACATCACCACATTATGACGAATAAAATCACTCTCACATTTAGGACAAACAGCTCCCTCTTGAGCATCATAACCTATTTTAAAAACATGCCCACAATCCTCACAACGTAAATCGGTTAATGTTCCATGTAGGTGAACCACATCTTCACAACCTGCTCTTTCTAGCATATCATCTACATTTTGTGTCAACATAACAATATTATCAGGATATTTATTTTTTAGTTCAGCCAAACGTTTATGTGCGTAGTTGGGCTCTTTACTCTTTATATCTGCACGTCTTGCATCATAAAAGTCTAAAACCTTTTGACGGTCTCTTCTAAAACCAGAAGTTGAACAAACCTCTTCTATGCTATAATTTTCCCACAAGCCATCAGAGTCTCGAAATGTTCGTATGCCAGACTCAGATGATAACCCTGCACCTGATAATATATAAACTTTTTTGCTACTCATTTCTATCCCCTTTATTAATAATCTATAGAGCTTATAATTCCGTTAATATCATTATTGAGTACTGTCCATTGTATTTTAGCTTCATTAAGTTCAACTGCATCATCCAATTCAAATCCAAACTTATCCGTTCCCGTTAAAGCTAAAATGGTTGAACGAAAAACTTTGTTCGATAATCCATAAAGAAGATGAAACTCTTTTGTATCATTATCGGTTACAAATAGGTTAATAACTTCACCATTCTTTGTAATCACTTGCATGGCATGTAAAGAGTGAATAGAAAAAATATTTTGTACTTTTTTACAGTCAAAAAGTACATCTATTATCTTTTTGATATTATGATTAAACTCATATAAACCCTCCGTAGTTGCTTCTTCATAATAACTTTTTTGACCTTCAATCATTAACTCTTTTTGGACTATATTAACATTAGAAAAGTGTTCATTATGTATGTTTACTGAAGTAGATTTTAGTTTTACTTTCTTCCCTTTTACTTCAAGAAGAATAACTCCATCTTTAAAGTTCAATGAACTTTGCTGATAGTAACGAGTGAGTAAAAAAATAGCAAAGGCGAAAACAGTGAGTATTATTATATTTTTCATCATACTTTAAGTATAACATATTTTAAGTAAATGAGAAAGAATATGTTATAATATTAAAAGACAAAAAGGAGAAATTATGTTTCGTTTACTTTTAATACTAAGCCTATTTTTTACAGCCTGTTCAGAAAGACAGCTGGTTATTAATGAAATTAAACCTGTTCCTAAAGAGCTCAGTATTCAAACCATATCAAAAATAGCCATACCGGTTCGTGAAAATGGGTATCGTAACTTTTCAACACAAGTTATTAAAACAAAAAGTGATTTTGACAACTTTTTAGCAAAAATCAAAAATCAAAAAGGCTGGAATAAAAAAGAGAACTTTTTACAAACTCTTCGTTTAAAAGAGATTGATTTTAATCGTTATAATCTTTTGTTATACCGTATTACCGAACCTTCTAGTTCAACTGTTCTAGCTGTTGATGTTCCTAGAGGAGACGAGCAACATGTTATTATCAACATCGGAAGAGATGAACCTCAAATGAGAACATCAGATGTAGCATACTATACCTTAGCCTATAAGATAAAAAAAGATGTTCAAAATATCACTTTTGATAATGGTATCAAAAAAGATGTGATTCAACTACGATAAAGCATCTAAAACAGCCAGTGCCTGTTTATGCTCTTTTACATCATGACAACGTACTATAGAAGCTCCATGTTCAACAGCTTTTATATGAATAACCAATGTTCCAGCTAACCGTTCTTCGGTTGGTGTAGGAACAATCTTATCTATCATCGACTTTCTACTTGCCCCTACTAAAACTTCACAAGCAAATTTTTTAAAATGTTTCATGTTTTTTATAAGTGTCAAGTTATGTTCTAAAGACTTTCCAAAACCTATACCCACATCTAAAATAATATCATCACGACTTAGTCCTAAGAGTTCACATTTTTTTATACGCTCTTCAAAAAAGTCCGATACTTCTACCATTACATCTTCATACTCAGGATTGTTCTGCATGGTTTGTGGCGTTCCTTGCATGTGCATAATACAAAGTTTTGCTCTGTACGCTACAGCCAACTTTATTACCTCATCATCTGAAGCACCTCTAATGTCATTGACCAAGTTAAAACCTGACTTTAACGCATACTCTACTACTTTAGGAGTATAAGAATCAACAGAAAAAGAGACTTGCTCATAGAATCTTCCAACTTTTATAGCATCACAAATGGGTCGTATACGTTCCAACTCTTCCTCTTCACTTACCACATCTGCATTGGGACGACTAGAGACAGCACCAATATCTATAATATCTGCTCCACTTTTTATCATCTCTTTTATTTCAGCTATAGCATCATCTGACTTAAAACGAGAGCCTGAAAAAAAACTGTCATCATTGGCATTGATAACACCCATGATTTTAACTTTATGCTCTTTTATTTTTAAAAACTTCTCCAACTCTTCAGCTACAACTTTCAGACCAAAAGGTTGAGCCAACTCTTTTTTGGAGAGTATCTCCATATGTTTACGCGTTCCAACAAGAAGACAATCATAAAACTCATTTTCACAAGTAATTACACCAGAAGGTGTAGCCAACTCTGCACCAATGCTAAGTGCATCTTGTTTTAAAATATTGGCAGCAGGAGTTTTCAAATCTTTAATAAAAAAGTAAAAAAGCTCCATTTTTTTTGCCATAATAGAGACCCCACCACCATGAACATTTAAATTTTTAAGAAATGCTTTTTTATCTTTTATATTCTCTATTTTATACATATACATTGCGAAACCTTTAATGCTTTTATTTTGATAATTATAACTCTTTTATACGCTTATCTGTTTGAATAATAATCATATCAATATGTAGCATAAGGTCATAATACTCACCCATGTAAGAGAGAGGAACATTTGTCTCCTCTTTTACTTGATTTAGAAGTTGCTCTAACTCTTCTCTATTTTTTATTAACTCCTCTTTTGACAATGTGGTAATACCTTTGTCAAGGGTTCCTACTTTCTCATACCATTTGTATATTTTTCTTCTAGTTGTCCATCTAAAAAGAGGCAATGCCCCTTTGAAAAAAGGTATTAACAGTGTCAAAATAGGAATAATAAGTAGTTTAAAACGGTCTATCTGCTGGGCTATAGAGTAAGGAAATATACGTTCTAAAAAAGTATCACCATTTTCTAAATATCGCTTAGCATCTTTTCCTATAGGTATCTCTAGATTTAGCTGATTTGGAAACTCATTGCTCTCTTCAAAAACACCCTTTTGAGAATGTATCTCTTTGGCTTTTCTAAGTACTAAACGCTCTAACCTAGAAGGTAATCCATCGTTAGCAGCTAAAAAAGCTGTCTTTGCTAAAAGCTGTATATCTTGTGAAGGAATGTTTTCTTGAAGATTAATACTCCCCTCGCCCAAAGTAAGTACTTTATAAAAGAAATAGGCTTGTCGATAAGCCTTTGCCCGTTTTAAATTCATAATTTTAATATTTTTATCTAAAAGAAGAGACTTAATGGTTTCAGACTGAGGAGAGGCAATAGCAAAAAAAACGTCTATCTCACCACTTTTTAACTTTTGTATACTCTTTTTTGTAGAGTAATTATATAAGTCACTGTTACTCTTATCTATACCATTTAAATTTAGCAACTCCATAGCAACAGGGCGAACACCACTTCCCTCTTCTCCTATGGCTATACGCTTATTTTTGAGTTCATTAAGATAAGTTAACTCATCTCCTCTATAAAAAATCCATACAGGTTCATAATAGATACTAGCAAGAGAATGAAGAACTTTTTTAGACTCTTCATCCACTGTCCCACCTTGAACAAAGCCTAAATCTACTTTTTTCTCTTTTAAAAGTTTGATAACCTCTATAGAACCAGCTGTTGTTACGATATTTAGAGTAATATTATCTTGTTTTAAAAGTTCTTTATACTCCAAAGCATAACGATAGTATGCTCCACCCTCTCTACCTGTTGCAATACTTATCTCATTTTTAGGTTTTTCCATAGTAAAACGGTAAGTAAAAAAGAAACTCAATGCAATAAGTAGAAGAATAGGTAGCCAAATTTTAAAAAAATCTTTCATAAACATAAATCCCCTAAAATAGTTATAAATGATTATATCAGATAAATTATAAATTTAATTCTTTTTTAAAATTATTACATAGAAGTTATGTAATGTAGAAATTTGTTTTCTATATAAATAATATAGGTACGTCAAGTGACGTACCATAAGTTGTCTAACTATAAAGCTTTGGTACACCCAGTTTTTCATGAAAAGCATCAGCTGCTTCTTCAGAAATACCTAAACCTTTTGCAAGTTTATCTAAATATAAAGCTTCCTCTTTGGTATCAAGTTTAATGGTCATTAATGATGAAAGATATACCTCACCTTCTATACCTTTTGCACTTGCTATTACACCCTCTAGGTCAAGTGGTGCAGACATTTCACTTTTTACAAACTCTAGCTCTTCTTGTGATACTTCACCTATATGTTTTACTATTTTAGCTTGTTCATCTTTATCTATCTGTCCATCTGCTTTGGCTGCGTTTATCATGGCTTTTAAAAGAATTTTTGCTTGTTCTTCTTGAGTTGGCGTTGTGCTTTCTACTTCTTTTCCTGCTAATGCAGAAGCAAGTAAACTATCCAGTCCATTGTTACTACTACTTGAACTACCACCTGTTAAACTTGACAACAAATCACCTAAACCTCCACTTTTAGAAGCAGAAGAGGTACTATTTTTATCTCCACCACCTAAGAGTCCACCCAACATGTCAGCGATTCCTCCACCTGAAGATCCACCACCCATCATGCCTTTAGTAACTTTGGCTACGACCATACCCATTGCCATTTTTCCTAACATACTCATCATACTCATATTGTTTCCTTTTATTTAAATTTACTACGAATTGTACCATAAAGTAAAATAGTATATTCCAAGAGATACTTCTATAAGATATAGGGTATAAAAAATTTGGTAGAGTTTTTATACCGTTCATACGCTTCATCATGCTTTAACCAAAGAGACTCTTCTCTTTTAGCTTTCAGTAACAAAACAACGACAAGTATCACCCATAAAGAAGTTTCTACTATAGTTGGCGTACTAACTAAAAAACCCAACATCATAACAATAACCGACGTATACATAGGGTGACGAACCCAAGTATAAATACCTGTGGTAATAAGCTTTGAACCTTGTCGTAATTTAGGTTGAATATTAAAGTTTCCTAATTGATTATGATTCAATGCCCATAAACCAAGTAATGCTCCAAGAATAAAAATGCTTAACCCAAATCCAGATGAGAAAAAGCCTTTTGAAAAAAGAGTCATAAGTCCAATAATAAAAAATTGTAAAAAAACAAGAAGGTTTGGGTAAAGTGAGTGCTTACATATACTATTTATCATAAATGAATTGTAGCGTAAAAAATCCTGTACACCAATACAACACAATTTTTTAGTATAATGTCAACTTTTAAAATTATTAAGGAATAAAATGACAAAAACACTATTATTGGCAACTGCTTTACTTTTAACAACAGCATGTTCAACAAAAAATGGTCCCCAATCTAGTACTTCTGCACTTGCAGGTGATACCAAAGAGATGAAAAGTCTTAAGTCTGCACTGGACTTATACACCAAAGCAACCATTAACAATGATGTCCAAACACTTATGAACTTTGTCTATCCAAAGGTCTTTACAGTTGTTCCTAAAGAGAAAATGACAGAGGTTTTAACAAAAGCTTATGCATCAGGGAAAGTGCCTGTTATTAAAGATGTAAAACATGTAAAAGTAGACCCAATCGAAAAATATGATGGAGGAATGTTTACATTTGTTGACTCAACCATGACCACAGAGTTAAAATCTCCAAGACCAGACAATGCAAAGTTTGAAGCTTATATGTTAGAGATGCTAAAGAAACAACTCAAACCAAAGGGTGGAACAGTTACTTTTGATAAAGATAAACATGTTTATATTGTTCACCATTCAGACAGAACTCTTGCTATCAATGAAAATGATGGTTGGAAATTTGCTGGAGTAAATCAAGCTAAAAAATATGCACAAAAAGATCTTTTACCTCAAGCAATTGTTTCTAAATTAAACTAAATATTAGGCAGACAGCTTTGTCTGCCACTTAGGCTCTTTTTAACAAGCCAAATGCCACATAGCCCAAAACTACTAAAGCTAAAAAGATACCCAACATAAACAACTGCTCTTTATACGCTTCAAAAAATGAAACTTCATGTGATACTTTTGTCACTTTTAAACGGTTTAACTTAGCCAATTTTCCTTTAACAGCTACCGTACCCTCGTCTATCAAACTTTCAAGCTCATAGTATGGTTTTGTCAAGTTTATATCACCAAAATAGAGTGCATACTTATCATTAACATTAGCTATAAAATAAAGGTAACTCGGCTTTGTAAAGAGTGTTAGATGTTCTATAGTTAAAGGTTTATTGTCTGCATTAAAAAGTACCAGCTTAACATACTTAGCCCTATGATTTATAATGATATCAGTAGCTTTTTTATTATTTAAACTCGAAGATGAAATAACAAAACTTTTTATACGTTGCCATTGATTAGCATCATCAGAAACATAGAGTTGACCAGAACGTTTAAAGTTTTGTTCAAGCACCTCAACATCTATTTTAGAAAAAGGTACCCTATTTGTTTCAAATATATAACTCGTCTCTTTTCTCTTCTCATCCATACTGTTTTTATATAATTTAACTTCTGTTCTGTTCCAAACATCTTCTTTTTTATTACTGTTAGAAACCATTATAGACTTAATGGTCAGATACTTTTTCATCTCATGAACATCTTTATATTTCTTATAAAAAGAGGTTGTCTCATCGAGATGATAGACAACCTTTAACTCTTTTACGGCTCTCTTTTTGATTTTAATAATAAAATTTTTAGTTCCTGTCTCATTGGAATAGTCAAAAACTTTCTCATTTTTAGCCACCAACTCACCATCAGCATAAACATCTACACGGCTCTCAAAGTTTCTATCTTCTATATTTAACCTAATGCTCTCTACATCAAAAGGCTTTGTAAAGTTATAGATTAATGTTGCATTTTTTCTATCATAAGAACTCGCTACCAA
>Ga0256828_1000810_pt1 | contig 20244 bp, 24 predicted proteins | sample CV88metaG_FD_185993 | JGI IMG/M metagenome (GOLD analysis project Ga0256828, IMG submission 185993) | Hydrothermal vent microbial communities from East Pacific Rise, Pacific Ocean - CV88 | ecosystem: Environmental > Aquatic > Marine > Hydrothermal vents | place: Pacific Ocean: East Pacific Rise...
AATAAAAAATAAAATTATAGTGGTTATTCCAGCTAATTTAAAAGAGAGTAAAAATGGTGAAAAATCTAGCTTATCGAATATTTCAATCATTCAAAACCTCTATTATCGAGAGTTCGGTAGCTTTTAGTAGAGCTTTTATATTGTCTCCTACTTTTAAATTCATCTCTTTTGATGAAGTAGTAGTGATTATAGTTTCTATAGTTGTATTACAAAATTTTAGTTCTATACTACTAAGTATATCTCCACTATTTATAGATACTATAGTAGCGTCTATAATATTTGAGTAGCTAATTAAACCTGTAAAATTTTTGGTAATAGCTATATGTGATGGAGAGATTTCCAATTTGACTTTTGTGCCTATTTTGATACAGTTATCTAACTCTAAACAAATCATAAAAATAGTTTTATTACAAAAATCAAACCCTATTTTATGCAGACTATCTATTGCCCAAATATTTGATACTGTAGCAACTATATTACTCATTTACTATATATCCAAATTTTTCAAATATCTCTTTTGCTTTTTGACTAAATATAAAATTATAAAAATTTATAACATCTTTATTATTTTGCCCATTTTTCAAAATTACTATCCCCTGTTTTATAGGAGTATATAGTTTTGTATCTACACTTTCCCAATTTATTCCCTCTTTGTAGTTTTTCATTTTTGAACTATATAGTGCAGATTTGGCTATAATACCTATATCTGTTGCTCTTAGTGCATATATAACTGTTTGAGATATAGACTCACCATAAACAAACTTGTTTTTTATATCATTATAAATTTTAGCATTCTTAAATGCTTCTATAGATGCTATGCCATATGGAGCTGTTTTTGGATTGGCTATAGCTATTTTTTTGATTTTATCACTTTTGAGTAGTTCTATACCTTTGGAAAAGTCTCTTTTTTTAACACTTAGATAAGCCAAAGAGCCTTTTGCATATACTTTAGGTTTTGTTATAGCAAATCCTTCTTTGTATAAGGTTTCAGGATATTCCATATTTGCACCCATTAGAATTTGATAAGGGGCTTGATTTTTAATTTGAGCTGTTAATTTACCTGTACTACCTAAAATTACTTGGACTTTTGTATCTGGATATAGTTTATTAAACTCACTCTTTAGTTTATCTATAGCATAACTAACATTTGCTGAAACTGCTATCTTAATCTCTTTAGCAGATAAAAAACTAAATAGTATAGATACCAAAATCAATAGTTTCAATTTCATTATTTTCCTTTATATTGTTATATTTTCTAGGAATTCAACACTATTATCTCTAATAATAATTAAATCAATACAAAAAGCTACATCCAAATTTTTCTCTTTGAGATAGTAGTGTGTTGAGTTTATTACTCTTCTTAGTTTTGTTGGGCTTAAGTTATATATAGGTTCAAAATCCTTATGGGCTGATTTGACTTCTATAAAATGCCATATATTTTTATTTACTGCTATTATATCAATCTCTCCTAATTTTTTAGCATAATAGTTTCTCTGTATTACTTTAAATCCTAGACTTTCTATATATGAGATAGCTATATTTTCTGCTTGATTTCCTTTTTTTCTTGTAGAGTTATTTATATTTTGTTTTTTCATGTTTTTCTTTTGTTTTTTGTTATTTTATCGTTTTTTTATATAAAATTGGAAGTTTATATTTGCTAAAATTATATCTATGAAAATAGCATTAATACAGCAAAAGTTTTATAAAACTAAAATAGATACAATAGAAAAAACGGTTCAAAATATAGAACAAGCTACCAATAATGGAGCTGAGTTAATTGTTTTACAAGAACTTCATCAAACAGAGTATTTTTGTCAAAGTGAAGATACTAAATTTTTTGAATATGCTTCTAGTTGGAAAGAAGATATTAAATTTTGGTCATCTATTGCCAAGAGATATAATATAGTATTGGTTACATCTCTATTTGAACAGAGAACAGCAGGGCTTTATCATAATACAGCAGTGGTATTTGATAAAGATGGTTCAGTAGCTGGGAAATATAGAAAGATGCACATACCTGATGACCCTGCTTTTTATGAAAAGTTCTATTTTACTGAAGGTGATTTGGGATTTGAACCTATAGATACTAGTATAGGTAGATTAGGTGTTTTGATATGTTGGGACCAGTGGTATCCTGAACCAGCTAGAATTATGACTTTAAAAGGGGCAGAGATATTAATTTATCCTACTGCTATAGGTTGGTTTGATAATGATACCAAAAAAGAAAAAGAGAGACAATTAAATAGCTGGATAACAATTCAACGCTCTCATGCTATATCCAATGGGGTTTTTGTAGTAGCTTGTAATCGTGTAGGTTTTGAAAAAGATAATTCAGGAGTTCTTGATGGTATTAACTTTTGGGGTAATAGTTTTGTTTGTGACCCCCAAGGTGATATAATAGCTCATGCTAATCATCAAAAAGAGACAATACTCTATAGTGTAATTGAAAAAAATAGAATAAAAGAGGTTCGTGATATATGGCCATTTCTAAGAGATAGAAGAATAGCCTCATATCAAGATTTATTAAAAAGATATTGTGATTAAAGTTTATTTTTTTAAACTTAATATCCAATCAACCATACCAGATATATCTTTGTCACTCATATTTTTAAAAGGTGGCATAGGTAATACTTTTCCTTTCCATTTTCCTTTTGTTCCGTTTTTAATACTATTAATTAGTGTCTCTCTGTCTTTTTGAGTATATTTTGAGGCTATCATCTCAAATGATGGTGCAACTTTGTCCTTTTTTATATCATGACAATTATTACATTTTTGTTGTTCCAAAACTCTCTCATGTAGAGACATACGAGCCAATCTCTGTTTTTCAGCCATTATTTGTAACATTTTTTGATTATCATATGTTTGATACATATAGTGACCAATAGCTTCTAATTCATCTTCTGTTACATTTCCTTTTTGTGAAGGCATTACTCCATAAGTATCTAAGCTTTTTTTATCACAAAAAGATTTATCTCTGCTTGGATGGATTACATAATCTTTGATAAATGCAATAACTTTATCTTCATGTTCTGATGGATTATTTGATTTAATAAAATCCTTTAGATGAAAAGTAACAGCCATCATACTAGGAGCAATCTCATTATCATAACTTTTTGGAGGCATATCCAAATTGTGACATTTTGAACATTTTTTTACAATAAGTTCTTCGCCATCATATTTTTGCTTGGGTTTGTTATCCATACAACCTACAAAAAATACCAAGATTAAAATGGTATATAAAAACTTCATATTTGACCTTTTTAAGAGAGTTGGGACAGGTAGATGATTGAAAGGAGTAAGATGGGAGTATGAAATAGATTTTATCTACCTGTCCTAACTCTCTGTATTATAACGAATAATTATAATAATTATTCGATAAAATTATATTCTAAACATCCTTAATATATAGACTATTTTTGATTTTTTATAAAAACAGCATCAACTCCAACTTTTGCCATCTCCTCAATTTCATCTTCATTTATTATTTTTGCTATAATTTGAGTATCAAAAAGATAATTTTGAGCAATAGGTACAAGCTCTTTGGCTAACTCTTTGGATGTAATTATATATTTTGCTTTGAATATATTAGCAAAAATAGCGTATTTTATAGAGTCTGTTTCTATAGCAAATGGTATTAGATTTTTTTTACAATATTTTACTATCTCTATAGAATGGGGTAGAGGAGATAATAATATTATACTATTTGGTGGAGTATCTATAATCTCATCTATATTTTTTATTTTATAAAATTTGGGAGATTTAATTAAAGGATGATTAAATATTAGCATATAATTTTATCTCTTTTGAGCTTCTTCCAAGCACTCTTTTGAGCAATATGATTTTTTTTGATAAATAATTGCATCCTCTTCAGTCATATATGTACCACAATTTGCACATTTTGAAGTAGGTTCTACTTTTGTAAAATCTTCATCCAAATCTTTAGATGATTTGATTTTTTTATCTATAATAGGAAGTTTTCCTCCAAAAAATCTATATATCATAGCTCCAATAATTCCAAAAATAATTAATTTAAATATCACTATTTACCCTTTTTATATACAAGTAGTTTCTTTTTTTATTTTTGATTATATCATAATCCATTGAAGAATTAATATCTTCTAGTTCATTAAAAAGCCTCTCTCCTTTGTAAAATAGATATTTTGTATTTCTATTTTGTAGATGAGATGTTAACTTTAGTAACATTTTTGTATTGGTAACAGCACGAGATGATATTAATTCAAAAGGGGGGGCATTAAAATCTTCTACTCTTTTTCTGATTACCGTAACATTATCTAAGTTTAAATCAATAGTTGCGAACTGTAAAAAAGAGGCTCTTTTGTTTCTTGGTTCACATAGATATACTTTTGTATTAGGATAAACTATTGCCAATATTAATCCTGGAAATCCTGCTCCTGTGCCTACATCTAATATTGATTGTGGCTCTTCTATAAATTTAGTGGGATATAAAGAGTCTTCAATATTTGTATATATCTCTTTGCTATTTTTTGCACCAGTTAGGTTATGTATTTTATTCCATTCCAATAAAAGAGTTGTAAATTTTTCAAATTTTTCAATATACATTATAATAGATGTCCCAATTGCTCTTTTTTAACTTTTAAATAGTTTTCATTATATGGATTTGGTTTTATTTTTATAGGAATTCTTTCAATTATATTTATATTTTTTAGAGATTCTATTTTTGATGGATTATTTGTTAGTAATCTAATATTTTTAATTTTAAAATAGTCTAATATATATTCTATTATTTCATAAGTCCTCTCATCAGCTCTAAATCCTAATTGATGGTTTGCTTCAACAGTATTTAACCCTGTATCTTGTAAAGCATAAGCATTTACTTTACCCAAAAGCCCTATATTTCTTCCCTCTTGGCGATGATATATTATCATACCTCCTTTTTGAGCTATTAAATTTTGGGCATAAGCTAACTGTTCACCACAATCACATTTTTTTGACCCCAAAGCATCTCCTGTTAAGCACTCAGAGTGAACTCTTACGATAGGAGTATCATTTAAATTATCAGTAAATATAGCCAAGTGTTCTTTGCAACCCTCTTTAAAGGCTTGAATATTAAACAATCCATATTTTGTAGGTAGTTTTGCAACTTTAGAAATTTCAATCTGTCTCATGGGCAAAATTATATCAGTTTATGATAAAATTTGGCAATTTTATTTAAGGATATAATATGTTTACTAGATTTAGACGAAAAAGACTCAATCCTGTTCTAAGAGATTTACTTCAAGAGACACATATTAGAGTAGATGATTTTATCTATCCTCTATTTGTAAAAAGTGGAGAAGGAATAAAAAAAGAGGTAAAATCTATGCCTGATGTATTTCAAATGAGTATAGATGAAATTATAAAAGAGTGTGAAGTTTTAAAAAATCTTGGGATTTATTCTATAATACTTTTTGGTATTCCCGATGTCAAAGATAGTGTAGGCAGTGATGCTCTGTGTGAACATGGTATTATATCTTCAGCTATCAAAGCTATTAAAAAAGCTCATCCTGATATGTTTGTAGTAACAGATTTATGTTTTTGTGAATATACAGACCATGGTCATTGTGGTGTACTTGACCCAGTTTTAGAGACTGTAGATAATGATATAACTTTGACTAATTTAGCTAAACAAGCAGTAGTACATGCTAAAGCAGGTGCTGATATGATAGCACCAAGTGGTATGATGGATGGAATGATAGAGGCTATAAGAGATGGACTTGATATGGTTGGATTTTCTCATATACCAATTATGAGTTATTCTACAAAATTTTCTTCTGCTTATTATGGACCATTTAGAGATGTCGCAGAGTCTGCTCCTAGTTTTGGAGATAGAAGAAGTTATCAAATGAACCCAGCCAATAGAAAAGAGGCTATATTAGAGAGTTTAGAAGATGAAAAAGAGGGTGCAGATATTTTAATGGTAAAACCAGCTTTGGCTTATATGGATATTATTAGAGATATAAAAGAAAACTCTATGTTACCATTGGCTGTTTATAATGTTAGTGGAGAGTATAGTATGTTAAAATTGGCAGGAGAAGCAGGAGTTATTGATTATAATAGAGTAATGATGGAGACTATGATTGGATTTAAACGAGCTGGTGCTGATATTATTATTAGTTATCATGCTAAAGAGGTAGCTAAATTGTTAAGATAATTTATTTTAAACTCTCCAAAAAAATAGATGGAGAGTTTATTATTGTTCTAATCTTGGTGGATTTATCTCTGAGTTTATAATTTTAAAATTAGATTTATCTGAAATTTCTTTTAATTTATTTTTATTTTCTAATCTTTTTCCTCTCCAATAATATCCACCTATAGCACCACCTGTGGCACTAAGTGCTAATAATCCAACAGTTACCATTTGAGCAAATACAAATAATGCTCCAACACCCAAAACTCCAGCAAATGCTAAACCTACTTTAAAGTTAGCTTTTGCATGAGTTGATGTAGTCTCTTTTATAATATTTTTTTGAGCCTCTTTTTCTACACGCCTTTTTGCTTCTTCTGCATTGACTCTAAGTTTTTCTCTCTCCATTGCAAAATTATCTTTTATTTTATTTATCTCATTATTACTATATTGTTTTGCCATTGAATTAAACCAAAATGAGATAATAAGGGCTATAAATAGTAATGGAATAGTTAAACGAAGAATTCCTATAGTTGTAGTAAATTCATTTGGAGACAAGAGTACCAAATTAATAGTTATTATTTGAACTAAAATAATACCAAATAAAAATTTTAAAAGTTGCATTATTTTTTACCTAAAATATTTAATATATGAGAGATTTTATCTCTCTTTTTATTTCTTTTTTGATTCTCCATCAATCTCTTTAGAGAGTTCAGCTAATTGTTCTAAATATGTCTCTTCACCTTTTTGCTTTAACTCTTTTTTTTCTACTTTAATATTTTTTTTCTCTATATCTATTGTTTTTACTTTATCTTGATTGCTACTAGTACTATTTTCATCTATTAGCTCATCGATATTATTTAACATATCAGATTTTGGAGGTTCTTCTTCTGTTATCTCTTCTATAACTTTTACATTTTCTCCTATTTCTTCTTTGGTTTGAGATGTTTTAGACATATACATATATCCAAATATGCTAAGTCCTATAATTATAGCTATAAGTAAAAGTATTATAATTATATTTGAGGACTCTCTTTCATCGTCATCATCTTTATTTAATATTTGAGACTTATAAGCATCTGCAAAACTAATTTCTTCTTCATTATTATCAGAGTTAAACAAAAGCATCCTTTTTAGTATTTTTTAAGTTTTTATATCAACTGTCATTCTATCACAACTTTACTAAAAACTTTTTAAATTAGATTTTTTGTTAATTTTAGTAAATTACATCATATTTTTTCACTTTATTTGATATAATGTCACTAATGTAACAATACTGAAGGGATTAGTGATGGAATTTTTATATGCTGTACTTTTGGTATTTGCTATAATTATTGGTATAGGTATTTTTGTCTATAGTCAAATAGTTGTAGTTGATTCCGAAAAAGAATGGATTGTTGACCGTTTAGGTAAAGATAGAGTTTTAAAAGAAGGTGTTAATCGTTTTATTCCAATGTTGGATAAAAAAGTTGCAGTTGTTGATATGAGAGAGCATGAAATAGACCCTCCACAACAAGATATTGTAACAAAAGATGATATAAGAATGGAAATAGATGTAATAGCATCTGTAAAAGTTATAGATTCTCTTAAAGCTGTAAAAAGTGTTGAGAATTATAAAAAATCTGTTGAGAGTGCTATTATGACAAGTGTATTTAGTATATTAGGTAATATGAAGCACGAAGAAATTCAAAGAGAAGTTAATTCTATAACTAAACAGATAGCCAAAGAGATAGAAAAAGAGTCTATTCGTTGGGGTATTAAAATTGTGCAAGTTAGAATAGAAAATATGAAACGACCACAATCAATTATTGATGCTATTGAAAAAGAGAAAGCAGCAGAACATGAACAAAGAGCAGCTATATTAAAAGCAGAGGGTGAGCATAAGGTAGCAGAGCTTCATGCTGATAGTGAAAAGGTACTTATTGCAAAAAGAGCAGAGGCTACATATAAAGTCATAGAAGATTTAAAAAGACTTATGCCAAAAATTTCAGATGAAAAGATAATGGAATTTTTGACAAAGACCTCATATATTGACTCAATGAGTAAATTATCATCATCCAAAAACTCTAAATTTGTTTTATATCCATCTGAAGTAGAAAAACCTATGGATAAAATTATGAGTGCAGAGTATATGTCCAAAGCTATGGGCAAATAAGTAAGATAGCATATTATTATGTTTTTTTTTAATAAATTAATAGAAGAAAAAGTAGAAGAAAAAAGGAGAAAAGGAATGTTTTTTATTACAGGAATGTCAACATTTACATGGATACTATTAGCTTATGTAGGACTACATTTAGGTCAAGATTATATATCTATATTTAAGGGTGTTGATTTAAATACACCAGTATTAGTTCATCATATTGCACCTGGTAGAGATTTTGTGATTAGAGTTAGAGAGTTATTTTTGATTATAGGTTCATTAGCTCTATTTGTAGAGGTGGCAAAAGCAGCTACATCTCGTTCTTTTGGAGCTACAGAGACTCTACTAAGTTTTGTAGTGGCTGTTGTATTTGTTGTAATGTTTTTCTTGGTTCCTTGGGCTCAAAATGCAACTTTTTTAGTTCTTTCTCTTATGTCATTTATTGATGCTACAGGTGGATTTATTATTGAATTAAATGCAGCAAGAAGAGATTTTAGTATAGGTTAATGCAAATTCCTATAAATAATAAATATATTGTTATAGGTGATGTCCATGGATGTATTGATGAGCTAAAAGCTTTATTAATACAAAATGGATTTAAAATAGATAAAGGTATAATAGATGCCTTTTCATCTGATAAATCAATCATCCTTTTGGGTGATTTTATTGATAAAGCAAATCATAAAAAGATAGCTCAAACTATTGAGTTTATTTATTCTAATTATTATCATTTAAATCAAAAACAGCAGAGATTTTATATTTTAAGAGGAAATCATGAAGAGATGGTTTATCGCTATATAACTAAAGATAGCAGTTTAGAGTTAACTCCTAAAAAATTAGAAGAAAAAAGAAAGTATTACAATACCGTAGAGTTATTAGAAAATAATATAGATTTAAAAAATAAGTTTTTGAAATTGTATTCAGAATTGTATATATGGTTAAAATATAGTTATAGCGATACTTTTTCTATCTCTTTGACACATGCACCATGTAAAGAGAAATATTTAACTAAAGATGATACTCTTTCTCATAAAAAAATGGTTAAATCTAAATCTAGAAGTAAAAATATAGGTGTAAAGCTAGATGATTTAATTCCATATATCCATCAAGAGGCAAAAGATAATCAACATTATCATATTTTTGGACATCTCTCTCAGGCTAATATTAGAAAATATAAAAATAAAATATGTATAGATACATCTGCTATATATGGAAATAGTTTGAGTTGTGCTGTTATTGATAAAAATCAGTTGAAATTTAATAGTGTAGATTTTCAAAATAAACAGAAGCCAACTTCTCAAATTTATAATACTCTTTTTGATTTTTAATTTGCTAAAATGTAATTAGAATTACATATTATTATGATAAAATTTCATTTAAAAAAATTATCAAGGAAAATCATGGAAGATTTTAAAAAAGAGTGTTTGGATTATCATAAAAATGGTAAAATAGGAACACTTATTACAAAACCATGTAAAACCCAAAAAGAGCTATCTATGGCATACACTCCTGGTGTTGCTTATCCATGTTTAGAAATCAAAAAAGAGCCTAAATTAGCATATAAATATACAAATAAAGGTAATACAGTTGCAGTAATTTCTGATGGAACAGCTGTATTAGGTTTAGGTAATATAGGTGGATTAGCAGGAAAACCTGTAATGGAGGGTAAAGCTGTTTTATTTAAATCTTTTGCAAATATTGATGCTGTTGATGTAATTTTAAATGTGCATAAAGTAGATGAAATAGTTAATGTTTGTTCTGCTATTTCTGATACTTATGGTGGAATTAATCTGGAAGATATAACTGCACCACAATGTTTTGAGATAGAGAAAAAACTCCAAGAAAAATTGGATATTCCTGTATTTCATGATGACCAACATGGTACAGCGATTATAACTTCAGCAGGACTTTTAAATGCACTAGAGTTAGCAAATAAAAATATAGAGGATATAAAAGTAGTAATTATAGGTGCAGGTGCTGCGGGAATTGCTAGTGCAAGAATGTATAAACAGTTAGGAGTCAAAAATATAGTAATGCTTGATTCCAAAGGTGTTATTCATTCTAATAGAGATGATTTGAATGTATATAAACAAGAGTTTGCAATAGATACAGATGAGAGAACATTATCTGATGCTTTAAATGGTGCAGATATGATGTTAGGTTTGTCTTCTGGAAATATTGTAACTCAAGATATGGTAAAAACTATGGCAAAAGATGCAATTATATTTGCTTGTGCAAATCCAACTCCAGAGATTACACCTAATAAAGTTCATGAAGTTAGACCAGATATTATAGCAGGAACTGGTAGAAGTGATTATCCAAATCAAGTAAATAATGTTTTAGGTTTTCCATTTATATTTAGAGGGGCTTTAGATGTAGGTGCAAAAAAAATTACAGAAAATATGAAAATGGCAGCAGCAAAAGCTTTAGCTCAACTTGCAAAAGAGCCTGTTCCTGAGTATGTCAAAGTGGCATATGGTAATCCAAATATGAAGTTTGGAAGAGAGCATATTATTCCTACACCATTTTCAAAAGAGGTTTTAATTTGGGTAGCATCTGCTGTTGCAGAGACAGCATTTTTGGATGGAGTAACTGATAAAACAGAATTTGATACTAATGAGTATAGAAAAAAACTTAAACAGATGATTTATGTAGATACAGAAGAGGATTTATCTACAAAAGAGCATTAGGAATGCAAAGTATATATACTTTTAAAAAGTTATCAACTTATAATAATTGTATTCATTTAATTACCAAAAAGGATATATCCCAAGATTTTGGATTTTCATTGGCTCTACATACCAATGAAAATCCAATAGCTATTTTAAAAAATAGAGAGATTATTCAGCAAAAATTTCCTAATAAAAAGTTTATAGTTGCTAATCAAACTCATAGTGATAATATATCTGTAATTAAAGATTTATATGATAGAGGATGGAATAATTTAGAGAGTGCAGTAGATAATTGTGATGCACTTATTACAAATCAAAAAGGTTTGATGCTTACAATATTGACAGCTGATTGTGTACCAATTTTGTTATTTGATATTAAAGAGAGAGTTGTATCAGCTATTCACGCAGGATGGAGAGGTACTCAAAAAGAGATTGTTTATAAAACAGTACAAAAGATGCAAAAAGAGTTTAACTCAAACCCCCAAAATATTATAGCAGGAGTTGCTCCATCTATAGGTAGATGCTGTTATGAGGTAGATTGGGGTGTAGCAAAATATTTTACGGATTATAAAAATGCTTTTGATAGAGTAGGGGATAGATATATGTTAGATTTGCCTTTAATTAATAAACAACAACTTTTAAATATTGGATTAAAAGAGGAGAATATAGAACTATCTAATATATGTACTTCATGTCAAGTAGATGAATATTTTTCCTATCGTAAAGAGAATGGATGTAGTGGTAGGTTTATGAGTATAATAGGGATTTCTTGATATATATAATGAGGATATTGTAGGTATTTTGGTTATAAGTATCTGTGAGCTTACTTATAAATCCCCTAAACTTAAAGTTATTTGGGGATAAATATATGAGTAATAATTTATTCGGCATTTATTTTTTTTCTTGGACGATTATTTTTTTTTGAATTTGATTGTAATTTATTTTTTCTACAAGATTTTTTTACTATATTTTCTTTAATATTTTTCAAAATTCCTTTGCCAATTCCTTTTATTTTTAATAAATCATCGAGGTTTTCTATATGATTATTTTTTTTATAATCAATAATAGCTTGTAATTTTTTTACTCCTATACCTTTTATACAACCTAATTCATCTTTTGATGCTCTATTTACTTGTTCAACTGACATTGATAGTAAAAATGATGATGTTATAATGATTGGTAATAGTATATGTTTTAACATTCTAAATCTCCTTGTTCTTTGTATTGTGTAATAAGATTAATAATTTCATCACTAATTAATTTAATATCCTTTTTTCTCTGTTTTTCATCTAGTAAATCCAATACATTTTTAGTATTAAATTTTTCAAAGTTTAATCTTTTATCACTGTATTTCCAATAATTACCATCTTCCCAATCTATTTTTATTTTATCTAGTTTTTTTTGTTGAGTCTCTAGTATTTTTTCTTCTTCTAAAAAATAAAATCCATAATATATATTATTTTTTAATTCAATAAAAAAATATAAATTATTATCTACTAAATACTCGTATCCATACTCTTTTCTATTTTTTTGTTTTTTATAATATTTATTTACGCTTCTTTGGATAGTTTTGTCTCCATTATAATTTGAAAATTCAAATTTATAATATGGCTCAAGATTTGCTATAAGCTCTTTCCAAAAATTTAATTGAACTTCTATTTTTGCTTCAATTATAGATGCTTCCATATTTAAAGCTGTTTTTAAATTATTATTTTTAAGTAAAAAATCTTTAACTTCCAAAATAAAATCCTTGTGTTGTGATTGTTTAGTGAGTTGATTAATAAGATTTAAATATTGAACTAAAGTTTCTCTTATTATTGGTATAGTAGCTACCTCTTTAATACAAGAATTTATCCAATTTTTGATATTTTCACTATAGGATATATTTATAACTCTTTTTTGCATATCTTTTTCATTTGGTTTTTCTCCAAAAAGAGTTAAATATAAGAGATAGATATTTTCATCTTTATATCCCCTATTTTTGACTTTTTTAATATATGAACTAAGTTGATTTGAGTGGTCTTGTGTATCTATTTTATTTTCTATAATAATAATTTTTGGTCTTAATTCTATAAGAATATCTATATTAAATTTTTCTTTAAATATAGCTACATCTGAAATAGAAAGATTTATATTAATTTCTTTTAGAAAAAGTTTCAAAAATATATTACCTTGTTTATGAGAACCATTAGGATTTAATAGTTCATATAAAAATTTTGAATGTAAGTTTACTTCATCATTGGATTTTCTTAAAATAGAAAATATATTAAAAGAGTTTATTGATGCTTCTTCTATTTTTTGATATTTTAGTTCAAATAATTGAATTTGTGAAAATAGAGTTTTTATATTATCCATAACTATACTTAAATTTTTTTAATATTTTATCGGTTTAAATTAAAATTTATCTTTAAAAATATTAATTATTCTATAGCTGTAATAGCTATTTTTTTTGTTACTATTTTTTCTATTAGTATGTTTGGACTTGAATATTTTGTTTTATTTTTTGTATTATTTAGTAATAATTTAATGATTAAATTATTTGACTTAGTTCTAAAAAGATATATTATAAGGTATAAAGTGTAGTAGATTTTTTTTAAAATAACTTTTATATTTTTTCTAATATAATTTTAACTATAGTTCCTTTATTTAGAATAGAATTCATAATAATTTTACCATTAAGAATTTCAACGCTATTTTTCACAAGTGAAAGTCCCAATCCAAAACCTTGAATAGTTCTGTTTCTCGAACTATCAACCCTATAAAATCGTTCTGTTATTTTGGATATTTCTTCTTTGGCTATACCAATGCCTTCATCTTCAATAACAAAATAGATTTTTTTATCTTGATAGAGAGAAATTGTGATTTTTTTACCATTTTTTGTATATTTTACGGCATTTTCTATGAGATTAGAAAAGATGGTATATAAAAGTAAAGGGTTTGATTTTAAAATAATAGGTTCTAGTTTTTTGATATGAAGTTTTAAATTTTTCTCTTTTATAGTGATGTCATATTTCTCAATGGCATTTAATACAATAGCATCAAGATGTGATGTTTCAAAAGTCTCTTTGATATTCTCTTTAGAATATTTGGTAAGAAGTAGTAGATTATCAACTATCTGTTCTATTTGATGAGCTTCATAAGCAATGGTTTTAAAACTTTTTATATAATTATTGGGTTCTCTTAATTTTCTTAAAGTTACTTCTATCTCACCTTTAATAACGGTCAAGGGGGTTTTAAGTTCATGTGAAACATCGGTATTAAACCTATCTAAATCATTGACTTCTTTTTTTAATCTTTTTATCATTTGATTAAAAGCAAGAACTAATACTTTTAATTCATCATTTTCTTGAGGTACTTCTATGGTTTTAGAAAAATTATTAATACTAATATCTTGTGCCGTTTGGGTTATTTTGTGGATAGGAGAGAGTATTTTATCTATAAGTTTACTTCCTAAAAAGAGTAATATCAATAAAAACAGTGGCTCTATAGTCAATAGTGTATCTTCCACATCCTCAACTATATTATTTATGTTATGTGTTGCTACTATGAGTTTATCATTAATAGGTTGTTTGAGAATTAAAATATAGACTCCTTTGACATATTGTTCTGATTCAATCCAAAAAAACTTGTTTTTTTTTATACTATAATAAGAGGAGTAATCGGTTATGAAATTTTGGTTTTTTTGAATGCTCTTATCTGTTTTAAGCAACATAATATCAAGATTAAGAAAACTATTTTTTAGTGGTTTATGTTCTAAGAGCATTGCTTTAATCTGTTCGGCTTGTTCATAGAGAGTTGTTTGTAGTTTGAGTTGGTTACTCTGTTTTAAGAAATAGTAAAAAGCCAAGCTAAATAGAACCAATAGAATAGTAACAATAGCTCCAAACCACACCAATACTCTAGTTTTCAAACTATTTATCTTCAATCTTATATCCTAAATTTCTATAGCTCTGTATAATATTTTTGCCGAGTTTTTGTCTTAAGTGATAGATGGTTACTTGTACTACATTACTACTAAGATATGTCTCATTATTCCATAATTGTTCTTCTATCATGGCTTTGGAGACAATACTGTTTTTATGTTTAATTAAAAATAGTAAAAATTCATACTCTTTAGCCGTCAATTTTATCTGTTTATTATCAACCGTAACCATTTTCTCTTTTAAATTTATATTTAAATTGCCTATCTCAATACTATTTGTACCTTGTGAGATTTTTCTCCTATATAGAGCTTCAATTCTAGCTTGAAGCTCTTCAAATGAGAACGGTTTAGTAAGATAATCATCTGCTCCAACTCTTAGACCAGAGATTTTGTCTTTAACTTCACCTTTGGCACTTAATATTATAATAGGTGTATCAATATTTTTATTTCTCAAAGATTGTAATATCTCAATGCCACTTTTAGAGGGCAACATCCAATCCAAAATAATCACATCATATATATTAATAGTAGCTAAATATTCACCATCTAAACCATCTGTAGCACTATCAATAATATATCCATCTTCTTCAAAACCTCGTGTTAAAAAAGATAGAATATGTTTATCATCTTCTATAATCAATATTTTCATAATATTCTCCTATGGTGCTGTTGGGTGAGAACGCTGAAATTTATACTCTGCTTTTTCATTCCATTTTACTACACCTTGCATAGCATCTTCATATGAATTTGTAAAATCAAAACTTAGTACAATAAGCCCTCCCAAACCAAGAGCAACGGATGATGTTGAATTGTGGTGTCCATGCTGGGCATTATAAATAGGGGTAGCGATAGCAATGAGACTTGCAAGTGCAATGCCAAATCTACTCCATCCACTTTTATTTTCGCCTAAATAAATTTGTCCCATTCCTGGAATAATAGAGTAAAAACTAGCTTTTTCTTTTAATTTATATGGAATTTTTTTTGCATCTTTTGCTAAAATTGCCAAATTTGAATTTGGTTTAGATTTAATTAGTTCATTAAAAGCTTTATTAGAAGAACGAGGAAGTCCTTGTGTGCCAATATTACGATAAGCCCATCCTAATTGATAAAGTGTCAAAGGTTTTAATTTTGTATTGGGATATTTTTGAAGTAATGTTTCCCAAAGTTGAATAGCACTATCTGAGGCACGAAAACGCAAATCTTGCATATCTAATGACCCTGCTAAAGATTGAAATCCTGGAAAATCAGTGATAGCAGATAAGGCTTCAGCCAAATATTTTGTTTTATTTTTTTTAATAGGAGTAAATCTATAGTCATAAAAACTTTCTGCTTGTAAAAAAAGCATACTTTGAGGGAGTGGTGAATTTATTTTATCTATTATTTTTTTTATATTTTGAAAATGAGTTTGAGCGTTGGTAAAAGTTTTATCATTAGATGGAATTAATACCGATGTTTTACTACATGAGGTTATATTGAAACTGACTAAACTTAGTATAATTATTTTTTTTATATTTCTTTTCATGAATTGTCCTACTTGTTAATTATATGATATTATCGTTTATAGAGATGAAATGAGAATGAAAAAAGTTTTTTCATTTTAGTTTTTAAACTAGTATTATCAAGTAGTAAAGTTTTAATGAAAAAATATAATCTTATTATTTAGGGATTTACTTTTTATATTTATAGTTATTGTTAGGATTGTTATATTTGATTTTTTTGATAGAACTTTTAGGATTATCATATGTATGCTATTCAACTATTATTTACCTTGAATAGCCGTAATAGCCACAGTATTAATAATATCCTCTACCAAACAACCTCTACTCAAATCATTAATAGGCTTATTTAATCCTACCAAAATAGGACCAATAGCAATAGCATTGGCACTTCTTTGCACGGCTTTATATGTATTGTTTCCTGTATTTAAATCTGGAAATATAAATATAGTTGCTTCTCCTGCTACTTTGCTATTTGGCATTTTTTTGGAGGCTACTGTTTTATCTATAGCACTATCATATTGGATTGGTCCTTCTATTAGTATATTTGGGGCTTTTTGTTTAGCTAATTTTGTTGCTAATCTAATTTTTTCTACATCCTCTCCAACTCCTGAATCTCCACTAGAGTATGATAACATTGCAACTTTTGGTTCTATTCCTAGAGCTTGGGCTATATTGGCTGAATTTATGGCAATTTGAGCTAACTCTTTGGCTGTTGGATTTGGATTGATAGCACAATCTGCATATACTAGAACTCTATTATTAACCAACATAAAAAAAACACTAGAGACCAAATCAACTCCTTTTTTGGTTTTGATAATCTCAAAAGCTGGTTTTATTGTCTCTCTAGTAGTGTGAGTAGCTCCACTTACAACTCCATCCACATATCCACAATATAACATCATAGTAGCAAAATAACTACTACGACTAATTAGCTCAATAGCCATAGATTTGACTACTCCTCTATTTTTTCTAAGTTCATATAGTTTCTCTACAAACTCATTTTTATATTTTGATGTTTTTGGATTAATAATATTTGCTTGTGATAAATCGAGACCTAATATAGTAGCTCTATGTTTAATATCTTGGGGATTTCCTAGCAGAGTGATTTTACATAATTCCCTTTTTAATACTATATCTATAGCTTTTAAAACTCTATCATCTTCACTCTCTACTAATAATATATTGCTATTTGTTTTTTTTGCTTTTTGGTATAGCATATGAGTAAATCTAATAGGAGTCATAAGTTTAGTATGTTGCAAAGTTAGATATTTTTTTAATCTATTTAAATCTATATATTTACCAAATATACCATCTGCTATAGCAAGTTTTTGATGGCTATCAATAGTGATTTGAGGAGATACAGATTGTAGTTTGAGTACAGCTTCTTGAGTGTTATATGGCATAGAGAGAATAGGTAAGGCTGGAATATGGGGACTATTTATTAGTTTTGTAATATTTTCTGTAGGAGAGATACCTCCTGTTAATAAAATAGCACTAATTGATGGATAGAGATGTGATAAATTTGCTAAATATGTTCCTACAATAATATCGCTACGGTCACCTGAAACTATAATCAAGTCACCATCTTCTAAATAGTTTAAATAGTTTTCTAACATCATTGTGGCGATTTTTGTCTGTTTGATAGTTCGTTGAAGCATACTTTTATCAGTAGTAATTAGTTTTGTATCTGTCTGTTTTATAATATCAAGTAGGGTTGGTCTATTTAGTTGAACTATCTCTGGTATTATAAATAGTGGTATCTCTATATTTATATTTTTTAATTTTTTTAATATACTTTGAGATACTCTATTGACGAAAATAGCCAATAGATATACGCCATTTTTTTTAGATTGATTAATAGTATATTCAATATTCTCTTCTATATTCTCTAAATTATTATTATATCCATTGATAATCTCGATTATGGGGATTTGTAGATTTTTGGCAAGTTCAAAATTAATATCAAAATCCAAAAACTCTTCAAGTTCTATACTTTGTATCCCTTCACATATTACAAAATTGTACTCATTGATAAGCTTTTCATACTGTTCTAATATTGTTTGGTATATATATTCTATATTATCTTTAGCTATCTCTTTTTTAACCTTATTTATAGTTATTCCATGTGAGTTTTGAGGGTTTTGTTTGAGTTGAAAATAGTTTGTAAAAAAATCTATATCTTCACTATACTCTTTTGGATTTGAAACTATAGGTTTAAATAGAGCTATCCTCTCTACCTCTTGTTTGAGCATAGAGATAAGCCCCATAAGTGTAATACGCATACCACTTTTAGGTGTTTGGGATATAACCATTAGAGATTTTGTTGTCATTTTATATTAAAAGTCATCCAAATTTATACTAGATTTTGCATAATTTGCTACATTACTCTCAAAAAAGTTACTTTTGACCTCATTCATCTCTAGGTGTTTTGTAACTAGTTTTTGTAGATATGTTGTGTCACTTTGTTCAAATATGGGTTCTAATCCTATTTTGTTAAGTCTATCATTAGCATAGTTATGCACAGTTTTTTGCATAAGTTCAGGAGTAACACCCATAATAGGATACTGCTCTAGTAGATAGTTTCCATACTCTAACTCTATATCAACAGCATCATTTATCATTGTATATACGCTATCAATAGTTGATGTTTGAATTTTGTTCTCTTTTTGTATAGTTTTAAATATATTTGCAAATAGAGGTAGGTGAGTATTTAGTTCATCTCTAGCAATAAATTTAATCATATCTCTAGCACCTGGTACTTTATCTCCAAGTAGATAGATATAGCTAAATCCAAGTAAAAAATAAATCCCTTCCAAGTTTACACTAGCCATAGCAGAGAGTAACATCTTATCAACTGAACCACCATCAATATACTTTGCAAATTGTTCAGCTATTCTTTGGTTTTTACGGTTTAGGGCATTATCATATTTGTATAGATTAAAAACCTCTTCAGAGTTACCACAAGCATCGAGAAGTACAGCATAACTTTTAGAGTGATTAACCTCTTGCATAATCTGCAAAGATAAAACAGCTTTGACTAATCTATTGTTAGCAAGTCGTCTAAAATCACTTAGATACTCCTCTTGGGCTGAATCATTAAAACTAAGTTGAGCAAAGGTCATTTTATAAATAGCTTGTTCATTATCTGTTAGTTGTTCAAAGTTTTTCTTTTCTGTACTAGTATTAACTTCACTTGGAAACCAAGTATTTGCATTCATCAAATCATATATATTACTGTCCCATTTATATTTAGAACGGTTAAAGTCCACAAATCCTGTTGGATTTCCTCCAAATATTTTTTCATCTAGTATCTCTTCCCCATTTGGATTGTAGTAATGTTTTGAATTCATATTTATTCCTTATATCTCTAATTTTTTAGTATCAAATTCTATCTCAATTAGATAAATTTTACTATATTTATCCAAATATTTCTCATAATACTTTTTCTCTTTTGTCTGTATAGATAGTCTCTATCTATCATCTTCTAATCCTTTTTTATAGTATCAATAAGCTTTGTTCGCTCAATAGCTTTAGATAACTTCTCTTCCAATAGCTCTTTTGGTGGCAACTGTAACCAATACTCCGATACATGAATATTATCTCTACTCAAATCCATTAGCTCCACCACCTCACTATCTTTAGAAGCACATAAAATAATAGCAATTGGCTCTTCTTCTCCCTCTTGTTTCTCATATTTAGAGAGCCACTTTAAGTAGAGTTCTACTTGTCCTTTATATTGAGGAATAAACTCACCAATTTTCAGTTCAATAAGCACCAATCGTCTTAGTTTTCTATGATAAAAGAGCAAATCCATAACATAATCACTATTGCCTATCTGAATTCTCTTTTGACGAGCTAAAAAAGCA
>Ga0256828_1000811_pt1 | contig 20244 bp, 16 predicted proteins | sample CV88metaG_FD_185993 | JGI IMG/M metagenome (GOLD analysis project Ga0256828, IMG submission 185993) | Hydrothermal vent microbial communities from East Pacific Rise, Pacific Ocean - CV88 | ecosystem: Environmental > Aquatic > Marine > Hydrothermal vents | place: Pacific Ocean: East Pacific Rise...
ACTCTATGCTCATATACAATGGTCCGATAATGATAAAAGAGATAAATGAGGGGTTAATTAAACTGCTTAAAGCAGATGGATACAATCATATTTCAGAAGCTGTTGGGGCTGACTGGAAGTAAGGTGTGAAGGTGTTGTGATGCACAACACCTTCACATAGTATTAAATTATCTAATTTCATTTTATCTCATTAGCTCTTTTTATGGCTAGTATTTTATTGGGATTCCAGTGATTTGGTTCATTTCACTACTTTGGTAACGCACTCTTTTTTATGAGCTTCTTTTCATCAGACTTTACTTTACGTTCTAACTTTTTTAAATCTTGTGCAGCAGGTAATTCTTCTGGTTTAATTCCTCTCTCACCTAACAATGCTCTTACACTTTCATTGTTTTGTATATGCTCATTGCTAATCTCTTTTTCACCATACAAATTGTCTTTTTTAACATTGTGGTTAGTTATCTCTGTTGCAAGGTTCTTAGCTGTTATAGTTACAGTAGGTAAAAAGTCAGCCAATGGTCTACTCTTTGGAACTAAAAGTTTCTCTTTCATCTCTAGTGTACTCTCACCTCCAAAAAGTGCCATGTCACCCTTAGAACGAATACGAGCAAAACCTCCATTGTCTACCCCTCTCTGATAGATATGTTTAGAAAGTTCCGTCTCCGACTCTCTAAGTTTTGCTCTAGCTTCTAGCCTATCTTCTAACTCCATACGTTGTTGAAGTAACTCTTGCTGTCGTGTCTGCATAGCAAAATAAGTCTGAGCAAAAGCCACCTGTTCTTTACCACTGTCTCCATTTTGTGCTACTAAGTAACAAGCATAGCGTGTTAAGATAATGTCTTTCACTTCACGTGTTGCACCTGAACCAATAGTGACCATTTTTCCCACATGGCGAAAATGGTCTAAAACTTCTATATGGGAGTTCTCACATGCTTGTTTTGCTTTTTCTATGACGTTTAAAAACTTATCCCATCTTTTATATCCAAGTAACTCCTGCAACTCACGAGCATACCAATACTCAACCTCTGTTCCCTCTAACAGATTTGAGATACTGTTAAAATCATTTTGTAATATGCTTATTAACTCTTGGTTCATTAAAATTCCTTTTAAATTTTCTAAAGTTTAACATAGATAAACAAAGATGGCTTGAAATATGTCATATTGTCATGGTTTTATTTTTAATTAAGGTTTAGTAGTGTGCTATTTTTCAACTCACCATCAAATGAACATCTGTATAAATACAACTTCTAAATTATTTAATAGGGTTATGCTAAAGAGTGGATATTCAACGTCCGACTGACAGCCTCCCAATCTAATACAAAAACCCAAACAACCAAAGAGGTATCTTACCCCCAAACCCAATCTCCATATCATCCAAAGCCAAAAAAGAGTTAGGAATATTGGCTATCTGTTTAAAGCTTTTATTTGCTCCTCCTACCTCCACTGTAAACTTCTCATCTACCAAAAAATCTCCTCGTTCTACATAGTGAAGCTTATGCCCACTAGAGAGCATACTTGCAAAATAGGTCTCTCGTACTGTTCCTATATCTTGATTGTTACATAGTGCTGAAAAAAGGTTGGTATTGCCAAGGTAGAGTTTGTCAGGTTTGCGTATGGACTTAAATCGTTTTGCTTCATGAGAGATATGGTTAACAAGTTCAGCTCTACCGAGGTACTCTATGTATTTGTAGAGTGTTGTTTTGGTTATGCCAACGGTTGTGGTTAACTTTTCAATAGAAAGCTCCAACGGTTTAGAGACACAGATGGTTAGGAGCAATTTTTTGAGTATATCTATCTTGTCAGCTTGAATCTTAAAGAGTCGCCCCAAATCTTTGTATAACACCGTATTGATGGTCTCATGAATTCTGTCTATATATTTTGATTTGTCTTCAAAATAGAAAGGATAAACCCCCACATTGACAAACTCATCATAGAGTTTCAAAATCTTTTTCTCAACCAATCGTTCCATAATATCATGCACTATCACTTCATGATTTTGGACTATCTCTTCTAAGGTATAAGCTTTTAGTTCTATCTTTTGTGTCATTTCAAGATACTCTCTAAATGAAAAAATAGGCATTCTGTACATCGAGTATCGTCTTGCAAAGTCTGCATTGGTAATCTCTATGGCAGATGAACCTGAAAAGAGTACTGTTACCTCTAAAAAATCATAGATAGATTTTAAGTGTGCCTGAAAATCATTAGCCTCATGAACCTCATCTATCACAATAAACTCTCCCCCTCGTCGTACAAACTCATCAACAAAATCAAAGAGCGATACCCCTTTCATCATAGGGTGGTCACAAGAGATATAGAGCTTTTTAGAGGCATGAAGTTTGTTGGCTTTGAGCAATTGTAACATCATGGTTGTCTTACCCACCCCTCGACTACCATAGATACCGATGATTTTGCTAGTAGAATTAAAAATATCTTGATAGAGGAATCTTTTGTATTTAGGGAGTGTTTGGTTGAGTTTAAAAACAGAGAGTCTTTGAGCATTTTTTAGTTTGGTTTGCATTTTAAGTCCATTATGTTATACTAATTTTAGTATTTTTAGTATATCATATTAGACTTAATTTGGTATTTGAGTTTTAATCTATTTTCCCATGCCCCTTAAAAACCCCAATCGCCTCACGCAACCTCTCTTTAACCTCTCCCTCATCAAACCCATTAATCCAATTATCTAAAATTTCAAGATACCATTTTCCATCAAAACTTTCATTAATATCTTTATTTAAATAATTTTTTTCTCCTTTAATAATTCTTTGTAAGAGTTTTAACTTTTCATATATTTTTTTATTGCTATCCTCTTTTAATTTTAAAAATTCTTTTTCTAATTCTTCATCAAAAACATAATTTTCATCATTTACCAATTGACACGTAAAAATATATACATATAACCAGCTTTTTTTAGGTTCTAATTCTAAAGCTTTTTTATAATTTTGAATAGCTTCATCAAATTCATTTAACTGTATATATGATTTACCTAATAGAGTGTATGACTTATATTTTAATTCATTATTTTTAGTATTTCTAGATAATGAGTATTGAGCAAATTTTTTTGCATCTTCATAATTTTCATTTTTAAAATACCAAGAACCTATAAAGAAATAGGGTCTATAACTTTTACACTCTTTTTCTTCCCAATCTTTTAAAGTATTTTCTATAAGTTCCTCATCTTTAGGTAATTCTCTTTTAGACACAGTCTCTATAAGATTTGCATAATCTTTACATTTTGGATTAAGTTCTAATACTTTTTTATAGTCATTGATTGCGTTAGAATACTTAGATAAAGCAAGATAAGCATTACCTCTATTACTATAAGCTTTTCTATATTTAATATCTCTCTTAATCGCTTCATCATATTCTCTTATCGAATTTTCATATTTTTCGTCCTTTTTATATATTAATCCTAAATTATTATAAGCTCTACTAACAATCTTAATAATATGAACATTCTCTTCATTCTTAAAATCATCAATAAGAAAAGAATATATCTTTTTCTTATTTTCAAAACTTATATCAGAGTTTTGTGTCCTTTCTAAATATCCCTTTATTGATATTGCTAATTTTTCTGTTGCTTTTTCTTCATTATTTTTTAACTTCCAAAAAAATAAAGCAACTCCTGTTAAAACTATTAAGAGAAAAATAATACTTAAAATTTTAATCCTTCTATTTGTATTGTCTTTTTTTATACTTTCCTCAACAAACCCTCTATCACCTTTAGAAACATACTCCCCATGACTCCCCAAAAAATTCTTAGCCACCAAAAGCTTACTATCCTTTAATAAATCCCCATTCTCCTTATAAAAAACTCTATCTTCTCGAACCCTTTCCTGCCAAACCAAAAATTCACGGTACTCATCCAACCAATCTTTGAGTTGCTTCCACTCTCGGATAAGGGCTTCATGCACTATCTCTATGGTCTTTTCACTCTTCTCTTTTACCTCTTGTTCTGTAGTAACAATAAGCCGTTCATCTGAAAGCTTTAAAATGGTCTCTTTGTCTGCTTCATTGAACTCATTAAACAGTGCCATTTTTTTAGTGTCGGCTCTTCCACTTCCTGGGCTTACAAGGTTTATGAGAACCCTCTTTATGGAGTTGTGCAAGTTTGGATAACGCTCATAAACACTATCGGCATAATGGCTAATAGATTGCGTAATGCTTCCTATCTGCTCCAAGGTCTCAAAAGAGATAACCCTGCCTTTTTTGTGTCTCCACAACTGTTCAAGTGCAAACTCCAAGAGAGGTAATTGCCCTGCCTCTTGCTCTATCTCCTCTATAATCTTCTCGACCAAACCATCTGCAAAAGTCACACCCAAAGCCAAAGCAGGTTTCTCTATGACAGCTCTTAACTTCTCTTTTTTGAGAATCGCCAACATCTTGTTGGGGTGGTTGTTATAGACCTCATTTAGACTATCCGAATAGGAGAGATAGGTCAAAAAGTCAGCCCTCATAGAGATAAGCAGGGTTACAGGTAGCGTTCCCGTTATTAGTTCCAACACTTTAGCTAGAAAAGCACCTCTATGCTCTTTGTCATCGGTCAGGGTAAAAAGCTCTTCAAACTGGTCTATGACAAGGTAGAGGTGTTTGGCTCTCTTCTTCTCTAAAAGTTGCTCCACCAACTGCGTTATGGTAATGCTATTTTTTAGCAAATCATTGGCAAGTTCTTTCTCTTTTCTCAACTGCTCCAACTTGTCCTCATAGAGCAGAGGAATAAAAAGCGAAGCCAAACTTTTAAGAGGATTATCAAGAGGTCGAAAGGTCAAAATCTCTACTCCATTCTCTTCTATAAGAGGAACAACCCCTGCATAGATAAGCGAACTCTTACCCGACCCACTTGCTCCTAAAAGTGTCAAAAGCCGTGTGGTCTTTAGAGTCTTGGCTATCTCTTTAGCCTCCTCTTCTCTTCCGTAGTAGTTGGCTTGGTCATCGTAACCAAAACTGTTTAGTCCTTTGTAGGGGTTAAGATTGCTTAATGATTGGAAAAGATTGTTGGGTATATCTTTCCAAATCTCTCTTAGATAATACGCAGGAGTAGCAAAAGCTTGTTTGCCATCTCTCTTTCTGTCAGTAGCAATAGCAATCACTAAACCTGTCACGGCAGAGACTACAGCTGAACCACTGTAACCCTGCTCTATGCTGTCACCATCATTAATGGTTAACTCATAAATATTGCGTATATGTTTCGATTCAAGGGGATAAGCTTTTTTAATAGACCCTTTTAGAGGCTCTTTAGCATGGTCATTTTTATGAGGTCGGTAACCTACTATGGTAAATTCATCATTCTCTTTGGCTTTTTCGTTGGAGAGTTTGAGAGGAGAACTGTTAATTAAACCTTCTACATAGATAAGAGCCAAATCAAGGGTATCATTATCTTGGGAAATATGCAGAAGTGTAGCAGAGAAAGAAGCAACCAACAAATGGTCACGACCACAAGAGTCTACCACATGACCTGCTGTTAGTAAAAAGCTTCCCTTGTCATCTTTATGAACACAGAAGCCTGTTCCAAAGCTTCGATTTCTATCAGCACTGCTTTTAATTAAAAATGTTGAATTATTTTTTTCTCCCATGCCTATATCCCTTTTATAGTCTTAAACTATTATAGCGTAAGAGAATTAAATGTTTGTAGGGGTTTTTATCTCTTCTTTAAGACCAATAATTAAGTAGATAGGTTAACCAATCCAATAAATATTTCCATTAGTCAAGGCTATAAAGTCTATGAAAAGTTCTAGTTTCTCTTTTGAATATCTTGTTTTAAAGTAGTATTTTCCAAACACTAACCATAAAAACTAATATTTTTTTCATAGATTACCTTTAGTTATTTTAGTTATAATTTTTTCCTATACAAAGGATGTAAAAATGAATTTTAAACAAATTGTAACATTTGCTATAGTCGTGCAAAGTCTGCTTTTTGCTGATGCACTCCCTTACTCGGTTCGTGATTTTAACAGTAGTGGTGAGTTCTATATAGATACACGTAGTAGTGTTAATGATATAGCACTTTCATCAAATGGTGACTATCTTGCCTCTGCTTCTGATGATAAAAAGATTCGACTATGGAATCAACAAAATGGTAAATTACTCAAAATATTAGAAGGTCATACTGAAGCTGTAACAGCCATTGCTATTAGTGATGACAGCCTATACATCGTCTCTGGATCACTCAATGGAGAGCTAAAACTTTGGGATACAACATCAGGTCTGCTACTTAAAGATTTTGATGGTCATGCTGATAAAATAAATGATATAGCCATGCACGATGGATATATTATTACAGCTTCAAGTGACCAAACCATAAAGATTTGGGACAAAGAGTCTGAAAAAGCAGTAAAGACCTTTGAAGATAAACACACAGAAGAGGTCAATGCTGTTGCTATAAGTAAAGATGGGAAAGCCTTTCTTTCTGCATCTAATGATAAGACCATAAAACTTTGGAGTTTAGAAAAACAGATACTCCTCAAAACATTCAAAGGACATAAAGACCATGTAACTTCCGTAGTATTTAGTTCTGATGGTTCACTTATCGTCTCTGGGTCTGAAGATAAAAGCATTAAAATTTGGAACCGTAAAAGTGGGAAAATTATAAAAACACTTAAAGGGCATAAGAACAGTGTAAATAGTATTGCTATAAGTAATGATGGCGAAACTATCTACTCTGCATCGGGTTCATTTTATGGAAAAGATGACAACAGCATAAAAATTTGGAGTAGAAAAAAAGGAAAAGTCCTCTCTACACTAAAAGGTCACCATGGTTATATAAACTCTATAAAACTTAATAATGATGGAGAGAAACTTTTCTCTGCATCTGAAGATAAAACCATAAAAGTATGGAACTTAAAAAGTAAAAAACTTTTAGAGACACTGCAAGGAGAAAGAGGAGAGGTTAACTCTGTAGATATTTCAGCTGATGGAAAATATATTCTTTCTGGTTCAAGCGACCATAAAACAAGACTATGGAAAACAGACAAACCCATGCTTTATAAAGTTTTCAATGGTCAAAACGATGCCATCCATAGTGTTGCCTTTAGTGGAGATGAGAAGTATATATCGTCAGGTTCAGGCTCTATAGATGGTGACCTTCGTTATAGCCTAAAAGTTTACGATAGAGAAAGTGGAAAAAGTATTAAAACCTTTAACAATAACCGATACATAGAGGATGTATCAGTAAGTACTGGAAGATACATTGTAGCAGCACTTCAAGACTCTTATGATGTCAAACTTTGGGATAGAAAGAAACGCCATAACAGCAGAACATTTAAAGGTCATATTGGTCAAGTAAATGCAGTAGATATTGGAAAAGAAGGTACCTACATAGTCTCTGCCTCTAATGACAAAACTGTAAAACTTTGGAGCCGACCAAAAGGAAGAATAATTCATACTTTTAAAGGACATGAAGATACTGTCACCTCAGTAAAAATCAGTAAAGATAGATTATTTATTGTATCAGGTTCAAAAGATAAAACTGTAAAAATATGGGACAGAAAAAAAGAAATTTTACTTAAAACACTCAAAGGTCATAAAGAACAAGTTAACGCCCTTGCAATTAGTGATGATGGTAATTATATCGTTTCTGCTTCAGGAAACATTGATACAGATGAAGGAAAGAGTATTAAACTTTGGGAGAGAAAAACAGGAAAACTTCTTCAAACGTTTAAAGAGAATAATAAAAATCCTATTCATTCCCTTGCCATTAGTGAACATGGGAAATATATCGTCTCAACTACTGGCGAAAATATTAAACTTTGGTCAAGTAAAAATCCCTCTGAACCTATAAAAGAGTTTGTTGCAGGAGCCAATGGTAACTGGGCTATTTTTGATAACAGCACTAAGAAACTATACAGTCATGATAATGGGAAAATGTTGTTAAAAAAAGAGGGTGTAAATATTATTCAATAAATTTTATATTGTGGGTAAGATTACCCACAAAAAAGGTAATTACCACTCAACAGCAGCAGTCAACATAACAGCTTCGTTGTCTCTGTTGTTGTCTGTAAGCTTAGAACCACCCTCTTTAAGGTAGTTGGCAATGAACTCTACATTGTGATTATACTTATATGCAATACCAGCTAAAGCTCTTTTCTTCTCTCCAGAGTTGTCATCCATATCGAAGTAATCATAACGACCTATAGCATTCCATTTTGGAGCAATTCTATACTCACCATTTACTGAGTAACCATCACCTTTATATGCAGCATTGGCTTCATCTACGGTAATGTATTGAGCAGCTACAAGAAACTCTGGCTGATTATATACAGCATGAAGACCCATCCAGTTTAAATCTTCATTACCATGTTTATTACTCAACTTATTTTGCTGACCAAAGAAAGATACATTTGCATAGGTTTCTGACTTTTTAGCTTTTTTCTTTCCTGTTCCTAAAATATGACCAGTTAATCTCCACTCACCACTTAGAGCTTCTCCATCTTCTTCATTATGATAACCTTCACCGTTAAACACACCCAATTCACTTGAGAAGTAAGGAGTTTTTGTTTTAAAGTTAATTCCTCTATCTGCTGAGTTGGTTAGGTGACCAGCATTTTTCTCTTCTACAAGAACTTTTGAGATTGAACGGTAATTCCATGCATTATGCTCTTCATAATCAATCCAAGGTCTGTGTGCTTGTCCCATTTCAACACCTGTATTTGGAAGAACATTGTCTAAGTACAAATATGCATATTTCAATCTTACATCACTTTGTCCATCTGAATCATGAGTATCAAGTGTAATTCTCATATAATCTTTTGGATTCTCTTTAAAATAGGCTTTTACTTGAAAGTAGTTTCTTCTTGTTTCAAACTTATTTGTTGTATCATCATTATTGTCTGTTTTATTAACAAAACCAAGGTAGTGTGTACCAGAAAACTTTAGTACTGGAACATGTGACTTCACAAGAGTAGCTTTATGCTTAGGCTCTTTAACTGCTGGAGCTTCTACTTTTTTGTTCTCTAACTCAGTTAGTTTACTTTGCATCTCACCCATTTGTGCTTTTAGTGCAGAAATTTCTGCACTGCTATTGTCTGCAGTTACATAAGCTGACTCTGTATTTGTCATTTCTACAAATTCACCACCAGCTGAGGCGATTGAGGCGATTGAGATAGTTGATAATAAAACTCTTTTCATTTTGATACTCCGATGTATATTTATGTTAAAGGAAGTATAGTTAAAAATAGTTACAAAACGATTACAAAAGTACTACAAAGGTATAAAAAAGATATTTTAGTTAAAATATCAGCTTTTAAAACTGTAAGGAAAATAGATATTATGATAAAAAAAACAGTTATAACAATGATAACCACAGCAGGATTTTTAATGGCAAACTCTCTACCCCAATACCACTCTAAAACATTAGAAAATGGATTGCAAGTTGTTGCAATACCTATGAAAAATGATTCTAATGTCATCACCACTGATATTTTCTACAAAGTAGGAAGTCGTAATGAAGTCATGGGAAAAAGTGGTATCGCCCACATGTTGGAGCATTTAAACTTTAAATCAACCAAAAACCTTGAAGCAGGTGAATTTGATAAGATAGTTAAGTCAAAAGGTGGAGTTAATAACGCTGCTACCTCATTTGACTACACACACTATTACATAAAATCATCATCTAAAAACTTAGAAACTTCTGTAGAGCTTTTTGCAGAGCTTATGGAAAACCTAAACCTAAAAGATGAAGAGTTTCAAGTAGAGCGAGATGTGGTAGCCGAAGAGCGTCGTGTACGAACCGATAACCCACCTATAGGTTACTTATACTTTAGACTCTTTAACACCCATTATGTGGCACACCCTTACCACTGGACACCTATTGGATTTATGAATGACATTCAGACATGGACGATAGATGACATCAAAGAGTTTCACTCAAAATACTACCAGCCCAACAATGCTATTTTGATTGTTACAGGTGATATAGATGAAAAAGAGGTTTTTAAAACTGCCAAAGAGAAGTTCGGAAAGATAAAGAACCATATAAAAATCCCTAAACTCCATCTTAAAGAGCCAAAACGTGATGGAAATATACGTCAAATTATTCATAAAGAGAACAACACCGTTGATACCATAGCCATTGCTTACCCTATTCCTAACTATGAACATAAAGATCAAGTGGTACTCTCTGCTATATCCGAGATTTTAAGCTCAGGAAGAAGTAGTCGTTTAAATAAAGAGCTTATAGACAAAAAGCAGATGGCAAATACCATTTATGCTTACAACATGGAATTAACTGACGACGGAATTTTCTTATTTATGGGTATGGCAAATCCTGGAGTAAAAATAGAAGATTTAGAAAAAGCCATTCATGAAGAGATAGAAAAAATCAAATCTGGTGATGTTACAAAAGAGGAATTAGAGAAAGTAAAAATCAACGCGAAAGCAGATTTTATTTACTCTTTGGAAGACTCTGCATCAGTTAACTCACTTTTTGGAAGCTATTTTGTAAGAGGAAATTTAAAACCTTTACTTACTTATGAAGAGAATTTAGCTAAAATTACGCCTGAATTGGTCACTAAAATAGCAAATAAATATTTTAATGACGATATTGCTACAACACTTATACTAAAAAAACAGACTGAAAAAAGTAAATAGGAAAAACTAAATGAGTAATTTAATTACAGGTGCGTCAACAGCACTGATTACACCGTTTAAAAATGGGACACTGGACGAAGCAACCTTTGCAAAACTAATTAAAAGACAAATAGACAATGGCATAGATGCTGTTTGTCCTGTAGGAACCACTGGTGAATCTGCAACATTAACACATGACGAGCATAAAAGATGCATCGAGATTGCTGTAGAAGTATGTAAAGGAACAGCAACAAAAGTACTTGCTGGTGCTGGATCAAACGCAACACATGAAGCCATAGAGATAGCAAAACATGCCCAAGCATGTGGTGTAGATGCTATTTTCTCAGTAAGTCCATACTACAACAAACCTTCTCAAGAGGGACTATACCAACACTACAAAGCCATCGCTTCTGCTGTAGAACTTCCGTTTATGCTTTACAATGTACCAGGTAGAACTGGTGTAGACATTTCTGCTGATACCGTATGTAGACTTTTTGATGATGTTAAAAATATCTTTGGAATCAAAGAGGCTACAGGTTCAATAGAGAGAACCGTAGAGTTACTTGCAAAACGTCCTGACCTTTATGTTTTCTCTGGTGATGATGCCATAGACTACCCTATTTTGGCAAATGGTGGTAAAGGAATTACATCTGTAACTTCAAACTTGTTACCAGATTTGAAAGCAGAACTTGCACACTTGGCTTTAAAAGGTGACTTTAAAGCATCTAAAGCCATAAACGATAAACTCTACCCTATCAACAAAGTGATGTTTTGTGAGAGTAACCCAATACCTATAAAAGCTGCCATGTACATTGCAGGTCTTATAGATACTTTAGAGTACAGATTACCACTGGTTCAACCAAGTGTTGAAAACATGAAGAAGATAGAAGAAGTTATGAAAAATTACAACGTAGTAGGAGCGTAGATGTCAAGCAACAAAGGTAAAACCGTAGTTATCACAGGAGCAACCAAAGGAATTGGTAAAGCAGTAGCAGAAAAGTTTGCGAGTAATGGAGTAAATGTTGCATTTACCTATAATTCAAATGAAGAGATAGCCAATGAGATTGCTGCTGATTTAGAGTCAAAATATGGCATAAAAGCAAAAGCTTACCCTTTAAATATTTTAGAGCTTGATGAGTTTAAACCTCTATTTTTAGCTATAGATGAAGATTTTGACAGAATTGATTTCTTTGTATCAAATGCCATGATTTACGGTCGTCCTGTTGTTGGTGGTTATGGTAAGTTTATGAAACTACGTCCTAAAAAAGGTCTACAAAACATCTATACTGCAACCGTTGGTGCTTTTGTACGTGGTTCACAAGAGGCTGCTACACGTATGCAAAAAGTAGGTGGTGGTGCTATCGTAACGCTAAGTTCTACTGGAAACCTTATTTACATAGACAATTATGCTGGTCACGGAACCAACAAAGCAGCTGTTGAAGCAATGAGTCGTTATGCTGCTGTTGAACTAGGTGAAATGGGTATTAGAGTCAATGCAGTATCTGGTGGACCAATCGATACCGATGCACTAAAAGCCTTTACAAACTATGAAGAGGTTAAAGCAGAAACCATTAAACGTTCAGCTGTTAGTAGAATGGGAAGTCCTGAAGATTTAGCTGGTGCAGTTTACTTCTTATGTTCAGATGATGCTTCATGGGTTACTGGTCAAACACTTGTGGTTGATGGTGGGACGACTTTCCGTTAACAAATTTCTGTAGGGACAATCCCCCCGTGGTTGTCCTCTATTTCAAATAACATAATATATGCCAATAAGGGCAACCACGGGGGGATTGCCCCTACAAAGGAACCCTTATATGCAAAACAACAAAATCGTAAATATCCCAAATATCTTAGCCTTTATTCGTTTACTCTTAGCACCTGTAATGTTTTTACTTTTGGTCAACCAAGATGCAGCCATATTTGAAGGTATTCACCCCTCATGGCTAAACTATGCAGCTGCCTTTATATTTGTTCTCGCCTCTGCTACTGACTTTTTTGATGGCTACATCGCTCGTACTTTTAACCAAATAACCACCATGGGTAAAATACTTGACCCATTGGCTGACAAGATGCTTACCCTTGCAGGTTTTCTAGGTCTTATGATGATAGGTACAGCTTCACCTTGGGCTGTTTTTCTTATTATTACCCGTGAACTTTTTATTACAGGCTTACGTGTTTCTGCTGTTGCTGAAGGTATTGACATCGCAGCATCATGGATGGGAAAAGTTAAAACAGTGGTTCAGATGATTGCTATAGGTTTTTTACTGATGGGTTGGTATGGAGGAGAAGCTCTTCTATGGTTAGCAGTTGCTCTTACGCTTTACTCAGGATATGAGTATGTAAGAGACTTTTTCAAAAATGTAAAGATGTAGTGTCAACTACATCTTTATTTTATGCATATGCTTGTGTAATATAAGTTGAATAGAGGGCTTTGGCTTCTCTATAAGCATTTACAGAATCTTCATTAAATCTACCCTCTTTTGAAACAGGTGCATTTACAAAACGTTCTGCTCTTTTAAGTAGATTTGCAGTCTCTTCCATAATATGTTTGGAGTTAGGATGATACTCACTCATATCTTCAAGTTCACCTTCTACATGTAATATTCTTTTTAATTTAGCATTCTCTTCATTTAAAATAATGGTATAACTTTCTATTAAAGGTGTAGCAACAATGATGTGTTCATCAATACGTTCCATTTCAGTTTTTGACTCTTTTTGCTCTTCAACATAGTTATGAGATTTTTCAAAAGCTTGATTTGCTATTTTAAAGTTTTTATTCTCTTTCATTGCAACACGCATTTTATAAATTAAGAAACCTACAAAAAGTGCTGTAAGTGCCACAGTAATCATACCAAACATAGGATTTCCTACACTTCCAGTCATACCTCCACCTATCCAAGTAAACATTGCATCTAATGTACCTTGTTCTGGTACTTGACCAGGTACGAGTTCAACACCTGTTTTCTTTGCTGCAAAAAATATCCAAGTAGCTACAGTAGCCAACATTCCGATTAGTGCTAAAATTAGCCCCGAAAAGTGACCCCCACTAATTGGTTTTAAATTTACTTTCTCTTTTGTACAGCCTAAAGAGAGTTCAAATGGTTCAAGGTCGTCATCTTCACTATATTCATAGTGTGTTTTTGCCAACAACTCTTTACTCTCTACCATTGCATTATCAGCTAAAGCCTCTTTTTTTGCTTTAAACTCAGCAACATGTTCAGCCACAACCTCTTCAACATCTTTTACATCTTTATCTGCTTTAGCAACAATCATCTCAGCACTTTTCATTAATGCTTTTGCTTCATCATTTTTACTTAAAGCTTTTTTTACTTTTTCAACTTTCTCTTCTACTTTTTCTTCAACTTCAGCTACAACCTCTTCTGTAATTGATTTGACTTCTTCAACTGCTTCAATCACCTTATTTTCTGCTGATGCATAAAATCCAGCGTCTTTGGTTTTTGCACTTTCATTTTCCATTGTTCTTTCCTTTTGTTTTTTTGATAATACATTCAATATGCATTCTAACATAAAAAATTCAAAAAATAGTTGAGAAGTACCATTTAATATAAGCTTGGTATAATACTTTAAAAAATTAAATAGGATATTTATGGGAATTTTTACAGCACTCATCGTCTTCTCATTTCTTATATTCTTTCATGAATTAGGGCACTTTATTGCTGCACGATTCTTTGGTGTACATGTTGAGGTTTTTAGTATTGGCTTTGGAAAAAGATTTCTTACCAAACAGATAGGTGACACAGAATGGAGCTTCTCAGTTATACCATTGGGTGGCTATATTCGTATGAAAGGTCAAGATGACTCTGACCCGAGATTTACAAGTTATGATGATGACAGTTATAACTCTAAAACTCCTTTTCAACGAATTATTATTTCATTGGCTGGTCCTTTCGCAAACTTTTTTCTTGCATTTTTACTCTACCTTGCCATTTCACAAATTGGTGTACCAAAACTACTTTCAACAGTTGCCGACTTAAACCAGAGTCATCCAGCTTATGAATCAGGTATGAGAGCTGGTGACATCATAACAAATATCAATGGTCAGCCTATCCGTTACTGGGATGAGATGGCAGAAAATATTCAAAAAAATCAAACACCTCTACATATAACCATTTTACGAGACAACAAGTACTTAGACTTATCTATTACTCCAAAACTTTTAGAGACAACCAATCGTTTTGGTGAAGTAGAAAAAAGAAATATTATAGGTATTTCTCCAGATTTTAATGCAACCGATACAGTACAGTATGCATTACCTCATGGTATTGACTATGCTTATGAACAAACAAAAACTGCCTCGATGCTTATCGTTAAAGGGTTACAAAAACTTATATCGGGTCTTGTACCTATGGACAACTTAAGTGGTGTTGTGGGTATTGTAGATACAACCTCCAAAGTATCTCATATGGGTATTGTCGCACTACTTGCTTTTGCAGCACTTATCTCTGTAAACTTAGGGGTTATCAACTTACTACCCATACCAGCTCTTGATGGTGGACATATCATGTTTAACCTTTATGAGATGATTACAAAAAAAGCTCCAAGTAAAGAGGTGATGTTTAAACTCACCATAATGGGCTGGAGCATACTACTAAGCTTAATGCTACTGGGCTTATATAATGATATTAATAGACTAATAGGATAAATAAAATGAATAAAAAAGAAATACTTAGAAAAAATTTAGATGAAGTTATATGGAATATAGAACAAGCAAGAATCTCTGTATCTGAGCATCATATCGTTCAGCTTGTAGCCGTAGGAAAATATTCTGATGAAGAGAGCATTGCAACACTCTATGAACTGGGACAACGTGCCTTTGGTGAAAACCAAGTACAACAACTTGAAACACGTATGCATAACCTTGAAGAGCTACCTCTACAATGGCACATGATGGGGAACCTCCAAAGTAATAAAATAAATAAATTAATTGAATTAAAACCAACACTTTTCCAATCGTTAGACTCACTAAAACTGGCAGAAGCACTTAACAAAAAACTTGTAGAAAAAAATAGAACCATGAGCTGTTTACTACAAATAAATGCTGCAAATGAAGAGAGTAAATCGGGTGTATCTACAGAAGAGGCTTTTGATATATACCAACAGATAAAAGAGTCTTGTCCCCAACTAAAACTAAAAGGTGTGATGAGTATTGGTGCTCATGTAGAAGATGAGAAAGAGATTCAAAAAAGTTTTGAGTTAACACACTCTATTTATCAAAAACTAGAGAATGATGCTGCAACTATTTGTTCTATGGGAATGAGTAATGATTATGAACTGGCTATAAAATGTGGTTCAAATTTGGTACGCATTGGTTCTAAAATATTTAAATAAGACTAAGGGGAGAAATATAATATGAGACAACTTGTACACTACTACTACCATGATGAAAAATTATTGGCATGGATTAAAGAAAATAAACTCTATAACAGCGATAGATTATTAATAGAAATCAACTACCCAAATGATGATGAAGAGAAACTAAAGAATTTATTGGGAAGACTTAAAATAATTTTTCCATCGGCTACTGTTGTGGGAATGCAAAGTTTTACATCGTTTATTAACCATACCATTACAGACATAAATCCTCAACCTGTTATTTCTATTATAGAATTTCAAACAAGTAAAATATCTACTTTGGTTTTAGACTTAGAGAGAAACTATACCAAGGGAAAAGCTCAAGAGCCAAATATTACACTTATAGAAGAGTATCTTCAACCTGACACACAAGCACTACAGATTCTTTCAAGCTATAATGAATGTAGTACATCAAACTATATAAACAGTTTGGGTAATACTTTTGGTCATCTAAAAATCTTTGGTGGTGGAGCTAGTAATAAAAATCCAAACTCTGCAGATGCATTTGTATTTCATAATGGTAAAATTTATAAAAAAGCGATTATACTTATTTTTATGCATGGTGCAAATCTTAATGTTGAACTTTTTCAGGCATTTGACTGGAAACCTATCTCAAGAAAGAAAAAGATTACAAAAGTAGATAAAAGTTCTATCTTAACCATTGACCATAACCCTGCTCTTGATATCTATACCAAGTATTTCCCTACTATTGAGAAAGACCCTTCTGTACTGCTACAAGTTCCTCTCTATCTTACAAAAAACAATCTCTCTCATACGGCACATATTTTAGAAATTGACTATGAAAAGCAAAGTCTAAAAGCCATACAAGGTTTTGAAGAAGGTGATGTGGTTCAGTTATCTATTGGTAACTATAATGCAATGATGAACAGAACGCAAGAGATACATGACTTTCTTACAGAGACACCTGCACAAGCACTGTGGATAGGTTCTTGTATCTCTTATGAATATGGTTTTAGAATTCCTATTATCCACTATATCTCAAACATAGAAAACTCTAACCATATCTTTGGTTACAGTACTGCTCAAGAGTATTTTAACACAGAAAATCAACCAAATACCTATCATAATCATACTTTTATTATGGCTGCTATTTCTGAGTCAAGCAGTTCATACATTCCATTAAAAGAGAGTATGAGTAAAAATATTACCCCATTTGAAGTTGCGAACAAAAATCTCTACTCTATTATGCATAAAACAGCTAACGAGCTAAACATACTTACTGAAAACCTAGAAAATATGGTTAACCAAAGAACAAAACAACTTGAAACACTTAACAAAGAACTACAAATAAAAATTGACAATGCTGTACGTAAAGAGAAACGACAAAATGCCATTATGAACCAGCAGTCAAGACTGGCTTCTATGGGTGAAATTTTAGAAAATATTGCCCACCAATGGAGACAACCACTCAACACCGTCTCATGGATAATGAATGACACACTCATAAAAGCAAAAATGGGACGTTCAGATGAGATTGACCTAGAAGAGTTGGCTAAAAAAGTAAACAACTCCGTACAATTCCTTTCTGAAACCATTGAAGACTTTAGATGTTTTGTTGACCACTCAGACATGGCACAAACATTTAACATACGTAAAACCATTGAGTCAACTATTTTACTTATTAAAGAAACACTGGTTAAGTCAAATATTAAAATAGAGCTAGATTGTCCAGAAGATATCAAATATAAAGGTTATGAAAATGACTTTAAACACGTGATTATGAACCTTATCAATAATGCAAGGGATGCATTTGAAGAGAGAAAAATAATTGATGGTCTTATTTACATTAGAGTTTATCATGAGAAAGATGAACTGATAATTGCTGTAAGAGATAACGCTGGTGGTATTTCTAAACCAATTTTAAAGAATATTTTTGAACCTTACTTTACCACAAAGCACAAAACAAAAGGTACGGGTCTTGGTCTATACATGAGTAAGAACCTCATTGAAAAAGTAGATGGAACACTTGAGGCTGTTAGTATTATGAACAACAAAACAACCTTTATTATTAAACTTCCCGATGCAGGTGCATCAGCGAAGTAAAATCTTTAAAACCTACGGTACATAAGCTATCGTAGGTATTCCCATTCCCTCAGGTAATCCACACATTAAGTTGGCAGCTACCAAAGCTTGTGACGATGCTCCACGCAACAAGTTGTCTATAGCAGAACTTACAAAAAGTCCATTTCCATTTTTAGCAGCGAATATATCACAAAAGTGGGTTCCTGCTGTACTTTTAATGTTTACAGGTTTCTCACGAATACGTATAAACATATCGTTCTCATAATGTTTCTTCAGTACCTCTAAAGGGTCAATGTTCTCTTTTAAAGTTGCATAAACCGAGACCAACTCCCCACGAGTAGCAGGAATAAGATGAGGAACAAAGTTAACATTCATCTTCGCTCCATGTACCTTTTCTATCTTCTCTGCTATCTCTGGACCATGACGATGCTTTAAGGGATTATAAGCAAATATATTATCATTTATATTTACAAAGTGTGACGTTTCAGAAAGCTTCTTTCCTGCTCCACTCACACCCGACTTTGCATCTACAAAGAGAGGTGCCGAAGTATCTAAGTAAGGAATAAAAGGCAATATACCAAGTAACGTAGCCGTTGGGTAACACCCAGGTCCAGCTACAAGTCTAGCCTTTTTTAAATCTTCACGATAGTACTCTATAAGTGCATAAACCGATTCATCTAAATGCTCTTTATCTTCATGTTCACAGTAGTTCTCTTCATAAGTATCCAACTCCAAACGATAGTCAGCCGAAAGGTCAACAACCTTTACACCTTTTTCTATCAAATCTTTTGCAAATCCCATAGATGCTTTATGTGGAAGAGCCAAAAAGACCAGTTCACACTTCTCTATAACATCTTCAACCGAAGCTTTATCAACAGGATACGTTATAACATCTTCCAACGAGGGGTGAATAGCCTCTATAACTGTATCACCTGTTGTCGTTGCTAAATACTTTAAAACAAACTCTGGATGGGTTAACAACATTTTCACCAGCTCAAGACCTGTATAACCACTGGCTCCAACTACACCTACATTTATCATTTTTTCTCTTTTTATTTATATATTATTGGACAACCACAGGGTGTTTATCCCTATAAAACTATCTCTACATAAGAAACAGATTCAACATCAAATGCTTTTTTCCCTGAAGGAAGTGTAATCTCAACCTCATCCCCCTCTTCTTTCCCAAGCAATACCCTAGCCATAGGTGAACCTATAGAGATAAGACCTTTCTCAGGATTTGACTCTTGTGAACCAACCAAAGTATAAGTAACTTCAGAGTCATCTTCTTGGTCTACAAGCTCAACAGTAGAGCCAAAACTCACACGTTTATGAGGAAGTTTTTCAGGGTCTATAACCTGAGCTCTACCTACCAAATCTGTCAAATCTAAAATACGAGCTTCCATAAGCCCCTGTTTGTCTTTAGCAGCATGATACTCAGCATTTTCTTTTAAGTCACCCAACTCTCTAGCAGTATCAATCACTTTTGCAATAGCACCTCTCTCTACAGTTTTCAGTTGTTCTAGCTCAGTTGATAATTTATCGTATGTTACTTTTAACATTGGCTCTTTTTGCACAGTGTTTCCCTTATGTTTATTCTTTTTTAATTGGGCTTATTATACCATAAAGCTTAGCCTGTATAAATCAAAAGCTTGTCAAAAGAAAAAAATATTTAGATGTTGGGTACGGCTTTAGCCTACCGTCAAATTTTAGCTTGATATATTAAGAAAATTATTTTGTTTAAAAAGTACTTCATTTCTCAAAAGTTCCATAGATATCTCTGTCACTCTCTTCCCGGATCTCTCTTTGCCATGCTACAGGGTCTTTGATTTTACCTTTTAAAATACCAAAAGCTTTTTTTGAATGTTGTGCTAAAGGAGATACTTTTTTAGGCTCTTCAATGTCCACTAAGTTTTTAGGTAAATTCTGTAAAAAGAACATGATATGCTCATAAATAGAGGGGTTAATATTTATAGTTATTTTTTGCATTGCTTTTCTCCTTTGTTGTTATTATCTGTATTATATCACGTTGTAATAAAATCAAACCTCATCAAAATAAAAAACAATCGGCTGTAGGGTACGGCTTTAGCCTACCGTCAAATTTTAGCTTGATAGTTTAAGAAGATTATTTTGTTAAAAGTGGTTTTTCAACGCATGTCCCCTTGAATATTTGATGTTTAATAAACCTCATCATGTGTACCAATATTAACTAAAATTATCTCTTCATCTTTTATCTCAATGGTTAAAACAATTCTATATTGATAAGTC
>Ga0256828_1000812_pt1 | contig 20216 bp, 15 predicted proteins | sample CV88metaG_FD_185993 | JGI IMG/M metagenome (GOLD analysis project Ga0256828, IMG submission 185993) | Hydrothermal vent microbial communities from East Pacific Rise, Pacific Ocean - CV88 | ecosystem: Environmental > Aquatic > Marine > Hydrothermal vents | place: Pacific Ocean: East Pacific Rise...
ACACAGTCATCGATCATCTCTTTATAGAAGAAAGCGTAACTTCTGTCAGGGATAACGGAAACACACTCAACCGCATCGCCGTTTCTGTCCCACTGTTTACCGCCTTCACGTACAACAACCGGCATAGAAGCATCGATGATCACATCATTGGAAGCATTGAAGTTTGTCTGTCCTTTGTCAGAATCAACCATAGCGATTTTCGGAGCGTCAGAGTCAACGACTGCTTTAAATGCCGCCAGAATCTCTTCTTCTTTCTCATACCCTTTGATCTTTTTCTCAATGTCAGAGATACCGAGTCTCGCATTGACACCAAGTTTGGCAAAATCTTCCGCATATTTTTCAAATACAGAAGCAAAGAAGACTTCAAGCGCGTGGCCAAACATGATAGGATCGGAGACTTTCATCATGGTCGCTTTGAGGTGAATAGACCAGAGTACATCATTTGCTTTGGCATCATCTATACTCTTCTGAATAAATGCTCTAAGCGCTTTTGCAGACATGAATGTACCGTCAAGGATCTCCCCGTCAAGCGCATCGATCGTTGTCAACTCTTTTCCGTTCAGTGCAATCGTAACTTTCTGCCCTTTATCCATAGTGACTGACTTCTCATTTCCATAGAAATCACCCTCATCCATATGTGCCACATACGCTTTGGAATTTTCTGCAAACGGCTTGAGTCTGTGCGGATGATTCTGTGCAAATTTCTTCACTGCCTTTGCTGCACGTCTGTCGGAGTTTCCTTCTCTGAGAACAGGGTTTACCGCAGAACCGAGGCATGGGTTGTACTTCGCTCTGATCGCTTTTTCCTCTTCTGTTTCAGGATTTTCCGGAAAATCAGGAATATCAAAACCTTGAGACTGAAGTTCTGCAATACACTCTTTAAGCTGTCCGATTGAAGCGGAAATATTTGGCAGTTTGATGATGTTCGCTTCCGGCTGATGTACCAGCTCACCCAACTTTGCAAGTTCATCTTCAGCCAACCCCATTGCCGCAAGTACTCTCCCTGCCAGAGAGATATTGCTCTGCTTGACATCAACACCTGCTGCATTTGTAAACTTTTCCACCATAGGCAAAAACGAGTAAGTCGCCAAAGCCGGAGCTTCATCTATTTTTGACCAAATAATTGTTGGTTTAGACATATGTATTCCTTAATTTAGATTATTTTAATGAAGAAAGTGTAACACTTTTTTATCATCATACTATTTAAACTCAGACTTTAGATAAAACGATCTTTATTAATTGTTTCCATATTACCCACTTTATTTTCATAAAAATAGACTTCTGAGGTAATGATAGGGTAATAAAATTCAATTACAATTTGCTTGTTCGGATCTTCATTCCGAAGAAAAAAAGAGTTTCAAAAACGCTCATAAAAAAAGGATTCAATATGACAAAAAAAGTAATGCTTCTTGTTGCAGTAATGGCAATGGGTTCATTGACGCTTCAGGCCAATGAAGAACCAGCTTCCGGATTTACCGTTACAAAGGTAGCGCTCGATGCAGCCAACAGCAACGCTGATGAAGATAAAAATACAGAAGATAAAAATGCTTCTGAAAAAGAAACCCAGCCAGAAGGAGGTGATAAAACAGAAAAATAGACCATTACATACCATAATACGTTCTTATATATTAAATAGTTTAACAATAATGTTTTATGGTGGAAGGGATACAACTCCTTTCCTTCACATAGTTATATAAATTAGTATCTTCTAATTTCAAAAACCGGATGAACCTACCCCTCCTGACACTTGGTTCATCTTCCCTCCACCAAAAAACACTCCGGCTCTCTCCATCCAACTCCTTAAGAGAGAGCCTAAGTTTCTATCGCCAGGCCCTCATCAAGATAAACCCCCAACTCTTTCGCCTCGTCCATAATCATCTCATTCACTTTCAGCTTTGACTCTATCACTACATCGGCAAGTTTTGACTTGATATGCAGCTCCAGAGGACGTTTGCCCGGATACCTTTCCACTAAACACATCAACTCTTCGACAACTTTGGCGTCGGGCATGAGATTCAAGGAGAGTATCAAGGGAGGCTGCTCGGCTTCAGGCGTATGTTTCTCCTCTTTTTTAACCTTCACTTTCTCTTTTTTGGCATCTTTGAGAGACTCTATTTTGAGGATATTCATACGGGTAAAGTCCCCATCTTTGGTAATTTTTACTTTAAACGCAATCGGCTTGCCAAGATCAAAATCTTCCTCAAGCTCTTTAAGACGGTTTTCAAAAAGCATCAGTTCAATATTGCCATGCAGGTCCATAATGTTGGCGATACCGAACTTGTTGCCTTTTTTACTGATCTTCTCGGTGATCTCTTCTATCTTGCCAATGAAAAGTGCCTGTGAACCGTCAGCCAGGTCGTCGATCTCGGAACTGAGCGTATAGTTGATCCCATCCAGTGTCTCCCTGTATTTGTCCAGAGGATGCCCCGAGACATAGAACCCCAGAGATTCCTTCTCCATCTCCAGTATTTCCATTGCTTCAAACTCTTCCATTGGTTTCAGTTCCAGCTGTACCGTCGTCATCTCCGCTTCACCGCCAAAGAGTGATCCTACGGCCATTTTCTTGGCATCCCCAGCTTTTTTTGCCGCTTCGATAATCTCTTCGATCTGGGTAAGCATCGCTTTACGGCTGTAACCAAAACTGTCAAGTGCCCCGGCTTTGATGAGTGATTCAATCACCTTTTTGTTCACCTTGCCTGAATCGATCCGGGAAACAAAGTCCGAGAAATCGGCAAATGCTTCCTCTCCTCTGGCTTTAAGAATGGAGTTGATCGCAATATCTCCTGCCCCTTTGATGGCACCCATGCCAAACATGACCACCTCATCACCATCAATACTTGTCGCTTCGAAAACCAGTCCGGAACGGTTGATATCCGGTGGCAGGAGCTTGATATTCATCCGTTTGAGCTCATCGACATACTTGACAACTTTGTCGGTATTGTTCTTCTCCAGTGTCAGGATCGCCGCCATAAACTCTGTCGGGTAGTAATATTTTAGGTAGGAAGTATAAAAAGTCACCATTGCATAGGCAGCCGAGTGGGATTTGTTGAACCCATAGCCGGCAAACTTGACAATCAGGTCGAAGAGCTCTTCCGCTTTGGCTCTGTCAAACCCTTTTTTCTGCGCTCCGTCTGCAAACTCCCCTTTGAGTTTATCCATCTCCTCTTTGATCTTTTTACCCATCGCACGACGTACCAGGTCAGCCCCACCCAGGCTGAATCCGCCAATGGTCTGCACGATCTGCATGACCTGTTCCTGATAGACGATCACCCCGTAGGTCGGTTTCAGAATCGGTTCGAGTTCCGGAAACATATAGGTAATTTCTGCCCGCCCATGTTTACGTTCAACAAAATCATCGAGCATCCCTGACTCCATAGGCCCCGGACGGTAAAGCGCAAGCATCGCGATGACATCCTCAAAACCTGTAGGCTTCAGTTTTTTAGCCAAATCCTGCATCCCTGCCGATTCGATCTGGAAGAGTCCCAATGTCTCACCCGTAGAGATATACTCATAAACTTTCCGGTCTTCAATATTCTCTTCGACAAAGTTGATACGCTTGCCGTGCCGGCGCTCGACCAACTGCAACGCCTCTTCAATCACAGTCAGGGTTTTTAGCCCCAGAAAGTCAAACTTGATCAAGTCGACATCTTCCACATATTTCCCGCTGTACTGTGTCGCCAATGTATCGAGTCCGGAAGGTTTGAAGAGTGGTGTCTTCTGCCACAGCGGTTCGTTGGAAATGACCACTCCCGCTGCATGTGTCCCGGCATTTCGGTTCAATCCTTCCAGTGCCAGGGCAAACTCCCACACCCGTTTTGCCTGAGGATCACTCTCTAAAAGGGCTTTGATCTTGGGCTCTTTTTCATAGGAATTTTTCAAATCTATTCCCAGTTCGTCAGGAATGAGTTTCGCCATGGCATCCGCTTTGGCATACGGCATATCCAACACCCTTGCAACATCACGGATGACCCCTTTTGCCAACAGTTTACCAAAGGTAATGATCTGAGCGACATTCACCCGCCCGTATTTCTCTACCACATAATCAATGATCTCCTGGCGGCGTGCCTGGCAGAAGTCCATATCGATATCCGGCATACTGACACGTTCAGGATTCAAAAAACGCTCGAAAAGCAGCCCGTATGGCATAGGGTCGATATCGGTAATCTCCAGTGAATAGGCTACCAGTGAGCCTGCCGCAGATCCCCTTCCAGGCCCTACAGGGATCCCCATATCTTTCGCCGCTTTGACAAAATCCCAGACAATGAGCATGTAGCCGGGAAATTTCATCGAGTTGATAATATCTATCTCTACCTGCAATCTGTCACGGTATGCCTGATGCTTCTCTTCAGGAACAATTTTCAAGCGCCGTTCAAGCCCACGCCTGGACTCTTCGATAAACAGCGCTTTATCATTTTCCAGCGAATACTCTTCCTCTGGTTCGGGAAGTTGCAATCCAATATCTGCCGCCCTCTCTCTGGCAAACTTGAAATTGGGAGGTGTCGGGTTACCCAGTTTGATTTCAAGGTTACATTTCTCCGCAATTTCCTGCGTATTTTCTACCGCTTCGGGGATATCGGCAAAAAGTTCGGCGATCTCTTCGGGAGACTTGACATAAAATTCATGTACCGAGTGGCGCAGACGGTCCGGATCGTCATAAAGTTTGTTCATTGCGATACACATAAATGCCTCATGGGCATCCGCATCCTGCGGATTGGTATAGTGGGTATCGTTGGTTGCGATGATCTTGATGCCCGTCTCCTGACTCAGCTGAAGAATCTGCTTGTCGATACGGTGCTGGTCACCAATGCCGTGGCGCATGATTTCAAGATAAAAATCATCTCCAAAAAGTGCTTTGTATTTTAATGCGACCCGTTTTGCCTCTTCATATCCTTTGGCACCGAACTTCACATTTCTTTCTGACAGATTCATATGCCAGTTTACTTCTCCCTGGAGGCATGCCGAAGAGCAGATAAGCCCTTCGGCATGCTCTTTAAGGGTGTTCCAGTTGATGCGCGGATAGTAGTAGAACCCATTCAGATATGCCTGTGAGCTGAGATACATCAGATTTTTGTACCCTGTCTCATTTTTGGCATAAAGACAAAGGTGAAAACGCTGCCTGACTGATTTGTCTCCAATATCCTCCTGGTTGTGTACATATGCCTCCATCCCGATAATAGGTTTAATACCCTCTTTTCGCATCGTATTGTAAAAGTCAATGGTCCCGAACATATTGCCATGATCGGTCATCGCCACAGCAGTCATACCAAGCTCTTTCACTCTCTTTGCCAATGCCTTGATTTTGTTGGCACCGTCAAGCAGGGAATATTCGGTATGTAGATGCAGATGGGTAAATTGCGGTTTTGCCGGCTTTTGTGACATATATCAACCTCTTTTAATGATGTAGGGTGCCGTGTTCCTACTGCACCGCATAAGTCGTACCGATTAATATAGCAGAGGTTTGGTGAAAACGGGTTGAAATATGTTTTCATCTTCATCCGTTTTTTGTTATACTGACACAATTAAAAAAGGAAAATCTGTATGCCCAAACCCCGTGTTGCACTCTTCGTTCCCTGCTATATCAATACCCTCTTTCCCCATGTTGCCATGGCAACAATGAAACTGCTTGAACATTTTGGGTATGAAGTACATTACCCTGATGCCCAGACCTGCTGTGGGCAGCCTTTTGCCAACAGCGGAGCACATGGAGATGCTCAGCCTTTGGCAGAACATTTTGTCGAAACATTCAGAGGATACGACTACATTGTCGCACCGAGCGCCAGCTGTGTAGGGATGGTACGCAACCATTACAAACCATATGTGGGCAGCCATCCGGACTATCGGCATATCCAGTCAACCGTTTATGAGATTTGCGAATTTCTGCACGATGTGGTAAAACCTCACTCTTTCGGCACCTCATTCCCCCATACCGTCACCCTTCACCAAAGCTGCCACGGGCTGAGGGAACTGGAACTTGGCGTCAGCAGCGAACTGGCGCTGCCGTTTTACTCCAAAGTGCTTCACCTCCTTGAAAAAGTCGATGACATCACCCTGCTCCCCATGGAACGTGCCGACGAGTGCTGTGGGTTTGGCGGGATGTTCAGCATTCATGAACCTGAGATATCTACCCGGATGGGAAAAGACAAACTGGACTATGCCGAAGCGACACAAGCCGAGTACCTTGCCGGATTTGACAGCTCCTGCCTGATGCACCTGGAGGGGATCGCCCGCAGGGAAAACCGCACTGTCAAAATGGTACATGTTGCCGAAATTTTTGCAGGAACACTCCAATGACCGATACCCGCTGGCATGACAGGGCACTCTGGTTTGTACGCCAAAAACGGGACAGTGCCGCAAAATCACTTCCCGAATGGGAAGCGCTGCGCCGGAGCGCTTCCCAGATCAAAGCCCATACCATGGCACATCTGGCTGACTATCTTGAACTGTTTGAAAAAAATGCAACCCAGAACGGTATCCATGTCCACTGGGCAGCCGATGCGACAGAACATAACCGTATCATTGCCGACATACTCCAAAGCAGACAGGTCAAAAACGTGGTCAAATCCAAATCGATGCTCACCGAAGAGTGCGGGCTCAACCCCTATTTGAATACAAAAGGGATTGAAGTGGTCGATACCGATCTTGGAGAACGGATCGTTCAGCTGCGCCATGAAGCCCCAAGCCACATTGTCCTGCCGGCAATTCACCTGAAAAAAGAGGAAGTGGGCAGCCTGTTTGAACAGGAGCTTGGCACTCTGCCCGGAAACAGCGACCCCACCTACCTGACCCATGCAGCAAGAAAACATCTCAGAGAGCACTTTCTTTCTGCCGATGCTGCGATCACAGGGGTTAATTTTGCCGTAGCGGAAGAGGGGCTGTTCGTTGTCTGTACCAACGAGGGCAATGCCGATCTGGGGACTGCCATCACCAACCTGCATATTGCCAGTATGGGTATAGAGAAGATCATCCCCTCACTGGAGCATCTGGGGATTTTTACCCGCCTGCTGGCACGCAGTGCTACAGGACAGCCCATTACTACCTACACAAGCCACTTTAAACGCCCAAAAGAGGGTGGAGAACTCCACATTGTCATTGTGGATAACGGCAGAAGCGCTATTTTGGGGCAAACCGATACAGCCCAGGCACTCCACTGCATCCGCTGCGGGGCATGCATGAACACCTGTCCTACCTACCGCCGCAGCGGCGGTCACAGTTACGGGTATGTCATTCCCGGCCCTATAGGGTCGACACTGGGTGCTTCACGCAACCTGGAACACTTTGGCAAAGCAGTGTACAAATGTACTCTCTGCGCCAGCTGCACCAATATCTGCCCTGCCCGCATCGACCTGCATCATCAGCTTTATGCCTGGAGGAAAACATATGTTGAGAGAGGATACCTCTCACCCAAAAAAAAGCGCCTCTACGGTATCGGCAGCTGGATGCTCCGTACTCCGGTACGCACCCGTATCCTCTTTGGCATCTCAAAATGGGCTCTCAAACTCCTTCCCCGCAGTATACTCTACAGCCGTTTCAATGTATGGGGCCGTACCAGAGAACTGCCTTCATTTGCACCCAAAAGTTTTGCACAACTCTATAAGGAACATATCCATGAGCCGAAATAAAATCCTTGCCGCTATCCGGAATCATACGGCATCTATGCAGGTAGCCCCTCTACCGGACAGATTGGAAATTTATGAATCACAGAAGCCCGATCTTCATACCTCTGCTACACAGTTCGCCAAAGCCGTTCAAGCTGCCGGCGGAGAGTGTATTGACTTGTCTCACAGTAGTGGCACCATATCAGGATCGAAAATATCCAATGTGGAGGATTATTTTAATGGCCATACCCCTGAAATACTGCACGCCCATTTTGCCGTTATCGAAAACGGAGCCTGCTGGATCGACCATCATTGCACAGATGACCGTACCCGTTATACCCTGCCTGAACACCTGGCTATTTTCGTACCAAACAATACCCTTGTGCCAACCATGCATGAAGCCTATGCACACATTCAGGCACTTGGCATAGAGGATTTCGGACTCTTCCTGTCAGGCCCGTCCAAAACAGCCGATATCGAGCAGTCTCTGGTACTTGGTGCACAGGGGGCAATGGTGACAAAGGTATTTTTGATATAGCGCAAAAGTACCCTCAAAGAAAAATATAACTGTTACACATAAAAACATCTCTACCCTTTTTCACAACAAGCTGCAATATAAACTTCTCATTTTTCCGAAAACAGACTATAATTTATCTATAGTTATCAAATACATTAGTTTTGCTTATGTGCTTCAACCTGTCTATCACCCAGAAGGAAAGAGAGATGTTTCAGATACTCAAACGTGAAGAGATGGCACACGGGACAATCATTCTCAACGAGATCAAAGCTCCCCAGATTGCAAAAAAGGCCAAACCGGGCCAGTTTGTCATTCTCATGGCAAATGAAAGAGGAGAGCGTATTCCTCTGACAATGGCAGATGTCAACAAAGAAAAGGGAACCATCACCATTATCTATATGATCATCGGCAAAAGTACAAAACTGTTTGCCTCACTGAAAGTTGGAGATTGCTACAGTGATGTCGTCGGACCGCTTGGACAGCCGACACACATTGAAAAAAAAGGTACCGTTGTCTGCGTGGGAGGAGGAACAGGAACAGCCGTACTGCATCCTATTACCAGAGGTATGTATCAAGCCGGAAACCGGGTTATTTCCATTGTGGGAGCAAGAAACAAGGATTATATCATTCTTGAACAAGAGATGGAAAAAGTCTCCCATGAACTAAAAATCTGTACCGATGACGGCTCAAAAGGCAGGCACGGCTTTGTAACCGACGAACTCAAAGAGATTCTTGAATCACAGGAGGTTGCCGAAGTGGTTGCCATCGGCCCTGTTCCCATGATGAATGCAGTCTCCAATCTGACGCGAAACTATCATGTACAGACCACCGTCAGCCTCAATCCTATTATGATAGACGGTACGGGTATGTGTGGAGGATGTCGCGTAAAAATTGGAGGCGAGACAAAATTCGCCTGTATCGACGGCCCGGAATTCGACGGGCACAAGGTTGATTTTGAGGGATTGTGGAGGAGGCTTCAGGCATACAGGCTTGAAGAGGAAAAAGCCAATCGCGCATACGAATCGGAGGTATGATGATGTATAGAGAAACAGAAGCAAAATATCTGACAAAAAAAGAGCGCAGAGCCATTCCGAGACAAAAGATGCCTGAACAGGCTCCCTCTGTACGAAACAAAGATTTCAGTGAAGTAACACTCGGATTTTCACTGACCGATGCACAGTATGAAGCGGCACGCTGTATCCAGTGTAAAGATCCTGCATGCATCAAAGGCTGTCCTGTCGGCATCAATATTCCGGCATTTCTTGAAATGATCGTAGAGGGTGATTTGAACAAAGCCATCCATACCGTATGGGAGACAACTGCCCTGCCGGCTGTCTGCGGCCGTGTCTGTCCTCAGGAGATCCAATGCGAAGCCGTCTGTGTCGTAGGAAAGAAAAAAGAGAGTGAACCCGTAGGCATAGGCAATCTTGAAATGTTCATCTCCGACTGGGCACGTGAGAACGGTATTAGGAACGAAGTAGAGATGGCACCCAAAACCGGTAAAAAAATAGCCGTTATCGGCAGTGGGCCTGCCGGTATTACCGTAGCGGGAGACTTGGCACTCAAAGGCCATGAAGTTACAATCTACGAAGCGCTGCATAAAGCCGGAGGCGTACTGCTTTACGGTATTCCTGAATTCCGTCTCTCAAAAGAGATTGTCGACTATGAAATAGAACAGCTTAAAGACCTTGGCGTAAAGATTGTCTGCAATACGGTTGTCGGACGAACCGTAGATGTAGATGAACTGCTTGAGGAGATGGGGTATGATGCCGTCTTCATTGGTGTTGGGGCAGGGCTTCCAACCTTCTTGAATATTCCGGGAGAAGATCTCAACGGTGTTTTCTCCGCCAACGAGTACCTCACCCGTGCGAACCTGATGAAAGCATTTGATTTTCCAAACTATGACACACCGATTATTCCGGGAAGGAATGTTGCCATACTCGGTGCCGGGAACGTTGCGATGGATGCAGCAAGGACAGCATTGCGGATGGGAGCCAAAAATGTTACCGTCGTTTACCGCAGGACCAGAGAAGAATCTCCGGCCAGACATGTAGAGATCCATCATGCAGAGGAGGAAGGCGTACAGTTCAAATTTCTCACTTCACCACTGGAATTCATCGGTGATGCCAACAATCAGCTTGTAGGCATAAACTGTGAAGTCATGGAACTTGGAGAAGCAGATGAGGGAGGCAGACGGCGCCCAGTGCCTACAGGAGAACATACCTATATCGATTGTGACCTGGCAATCATTGCCATCGGAACCCATGCCAATCCACTTTTAACCAATACAACCGAAGGATTAAAACTGAATCAGTGGGGAAATATAGAAGCCGACACAAAAACAGGTAAAACGACCAAAGAGGCGGTTTGGGCCGGAGGAGACATTACACTGGGACAGGCAACCGTCATTCTGGCTATGGGAATGGGAAGAGAAGCCGCCAACTCCATCGATGCCTATCTTAAAGGCGAAGAAGCGTGGTAAAACTCTACGAAAAAGCAAACGGTGTGTATATCTCTACAGGTATTCACACTTTGTAATGTTGAGTCTTTTCAGCAATGCTTCAATAAATTCACCGGATGTTCGTGAACAGATATAGGTATCTCCGGAAAATTCCACACTGAATGTGCCTCCCTCTTTTCCCAGTCTTCTGTGTATCACTTCGGGGTGGACATCCATTTCCAACTCTATTTCACCGATAGCATCACAGATCAACGAACGCGACTTAGGATTGGTATATTCGATATGAATCCTCATATACCCCTCTTCCATTAAAACAGAAGCTTCCATATTGTGCAACATAATCATCCCTTATCATTTAATTATTTTAAACTTATAATATTTTATGATAGCACTATTTGTTTTATTGAAACTTTAACTTACCCTAAATATATATAAAGTACTCAAAATTCCACACGCTTAACAATAATCAAGCAACATCCCTTCTTTCACTTCCTGCATACTCTCTACCCCAACCAGTCTTTTAACAATGGCAAGGCCAAAACATACCGCCGTTCCAGGTCCTTTGGAGGTGAGGACATTGCCATCTTCCACAACTTTCAAGTCATCTCTGTATCCGGGATGATCTATCTCTTCTTTTGCACCTGGATAGCAGGTATAACTGCTTCCCAGCACACCTGCTTTTTTAAGTGCATAGGGTGCTGCACACATTGCACCTACGGTTTTATTCTCTTTAAACTCTCTGAGAAGTTCCTGGACACGTGCATTTTCTGCCAGTGCATACGTTCCTCCCCAGCCTCCCGGAAGTACTATCATGTCAAAATCATCGGAAATAATATTTTTAATGGAGATATCTGCCTGAATCGTAATACCGTTCGCACCGGTGACAAGGTTACCATGCAACTCATCTTCCAAATATGCAACTGTAACTTCTATCCCGCCTCTTCTCATTACATCTATCAAAGCTACCGCTTCAAGTTCTTCAAATCCTTCTGCCATAGGCAATAATACACGTGCCATTCTATTTCTCCTTGTTAAGTATATGTGTTATTATACGATATCCATGATTTAAAGCAATAGCGATACTTCCTCCACTGTTAAAAACAATATCTCCTGCAATGTAGAGCCCGGGCACTTCACTTTCATAATTTTCATCAAAAATCGGTTCACCTGTATCGTCTAACGTAATACCGCAGCTTTTTAAAAAATCTTTGGGAGTCGTTCCGCCAATAGCATATACTATCCGATCATACAGTTCACTTCCATCCGAGAAATTGACTTTGACTTTTCCGTGTTCATTCTCCAGGCTTTCAATATCTACTCCCAGTTTTAAAGAAAGTGAATCATTTTCACTATACTCTGTAATCATCTCCTGATTTGCCGGATTTGGTCTGCTTAAGGTATCTCTACGGTAATTAAGCACTACCTCGTTGCTTTCACTCAGTTCACAGGCATACTCTACCGCACTGTCTCCACCTCCGACAACAAGAATTCTCTCACCATTGCTGCATTTATCCAAATTGAAATTCACCAAAGTTCGTAACGATGAGGGGATTTTATAGGATGGTTTATTGGGTTTACCCATACGGCCGATACTGACAATGACATTTTTTGCTTTATCCACACCGCATCCGGTATAGACATTAAAAATCCCATCTTGTTTTTTCACTTTTTCAACTGCACAGTTAAAACGGGTATCTATCAGTTCATCATCCAAAAGCTTGTCAAAATAATCCAGCGTACTCTCTTTGGTCCCATCAACAAACCCAACATTGCCTTCCAGTATAACTTCCTGCCCCTGCCAATCTTTATCGACACGTTTTTGATCTTTGTAAAACTTTCGGATAGTATGTGAATGGTTATCCGTTTTTTCTATCATAAGTACTTTTTCAAGCCCTAACTCTTTTGCTTCAACAACCGATCCTATACCACCAGGCCCGCCACCTATAATAATAAGGTCATAAATCTGTTCCATACATCTCTCCTCATATATATTTCAGAACAGTGTACCATATTTTTAATAATAAAGATATATAATAAAAATTAATAAATTAAAGAGGGTGGGGAAAGCAGGGTGGGGAAACTTCCTGCTTATAAGAAGAGAGTGGCTATTTGGCTTTTTCCAGATATTTCCCTTCAACCGTATCTACTTTGATCATTTCACCTTCTAATACATGGAATGGTACCTGTACTACCGCGCCACTTTCCAGTGTTGCCGGTTTTTTCCCTCCCTGGGAATCACCTTTGAAATTAGGTGGAGTTTCAACAATTTTCAAAACAACTGTCTGTGGAATTTCAACAGAGATAGCCTGGCCGTTATGGAAAAGGATATCCGCTTCCATACCGTCAATCATAAAATCAAAAGTCTCTTTCCCCACCTGCTCGTGCGTCAGGCCAATCTGGTCAAATGTAGTCGTATCCATGAACTGAAGGAATTCACCGTCATCATAAAGATACTGCATCGTCTTCTGCTCGAGTTCAGGTACTTCGAACTTATCACCTGCATGAACTGTTTTTTCTATCACTTTTCCTGTTTTTAGGTTCTTTATTTTAACACGTACAAATGCTGCACCTTTTCCTGGTTTGACATGTTGAAATTCTGTAACTTTATACGGGTTTCCGTCAATCTCAAGCCTGACACCTTTTTTAATATCGCCCATTCCGATTGTAGCCATGTTATATCCTTAATAAATGAAATTGAGAGATTATAGCGAATGATTGGTAAAAAACCGGTGGAGTATCTCCGATGGGAAGAGTATGTAGTTTTAAAAATATATTTTTTACGGTGCTGCCAGGAAGCAGCACCATACTGTTATTTTGTAATAGAGATACTTTTTCCTCTGTTACAGTGTTCAGGCGCATCAAAATCCATGGCTTTGGAATTATGCATCAACACCGGGACAAAGAGCAATGATACAAATACTGCCGCCACTGTACCTGAGATAAGGGCAACACCCAAACCTCCAAATACAGGATCGCTTGCCAACAGCGCAGATCCAAGAATAATAGCTACCGCTGTCAGTGCGATTGGTTTGGCCCTTGTCGCTGTCGCAACTGCAATAGCTTCCCGTTTTTCCATCTGCTTACACTCCATAAGTGATTTGGCAAAATCAATCAGCAGCAGAGAGTTTCTTGAACTGATCCCCATCAAGGCAATAAAGCCAATCAGTGATGTAGCCGTCAGGAAGAATGTCTCACTCGTAAAGAGATTTGCCACCCAGTGTCCGACAATAACACCGATAAGCGAGAGAAATGAACCCAGTAGAACAATACCACTGATGGCAAAACTTTTATAATAGACAACCAGTAACAGGAAGATCAATACCAGTGCAGCGATAAAAGCTGCTCCAAGATCCCTGAATGTATCCAAAGTCACCTTCATCTCACCATCCCAGCGAAGCAGGAATTTTTCACCTGTCTTTTTATCGGTCAGATAGAGATCGAACATGTAAGTTGTAAAGCCTGCTTTTTCTATATCATACTCTTTAGAGAATTCTTTGATCATCACATCTCTTGCTTCCAGTAAAGGATAAACCTGTGAAACCATATCTGTTTCTGCAATAACATTGACCATACGGGAGAGGTCTTTATGCATAATCATAGGGTTTGATTTCGCTTTCTTGATCGTCACAACTTCACTCAGAGGTACCATCATCCCTTTCATATTCATCAAATTCAAAGAAGAGAGTTTATTTTCCAAATCTTCCAGTTTTGAAGAATTAAGTAATTTGCTCTTCTTCTCAAGTACCAGAAATATTGGAATCTGATCAGGCTTGTTCTTTGGATTTTTATGTGCGATAACCATCCCTTCGAATGCCAGATATAAAATATTGTTCACCTGTTCTACACTCAAACCACTTCTTGCAATTTTGTCTTTGTCCGGTATCAGTTCATACTTATCGAAAACCTCATCCGCATAAATATCCACATCTACAAGACCTTCTGTCTTATCCAGTATATGTGCTACCCTTTTGGAAAGTTTTGCAACCCTCTCCATATCGTCCCCATGTACTTCTACAACGATCGATGCCAGCGTAGGAGGGCCTGCAGGCTGTTCTATGAATTTGATATTGGTCCCTTTAACCAAAGGAAGACATTTCTCTTTTACAATCGGCCTCAACCTCTGAGTCATAAGGAAAGAGGGCTCTTCACGGCTATGTTTGTCTGTGAGGTTCACCGAAATTTCTGCGACATTCTCACCTCTTTTCATTGCCGACCCTTTTACCAGTCCGGCATAATCAAGAGGAATTCCCTGCCCCAGATATAACTCTATGTTCATGATCTCCTTTTCCTGTTTCAGAACATCTATGACACATTCGCTTACAAGGTTGGTCTGTTCTATGGAACTTCCGGAAGGCGTATCGACATAGACAGAAAAAGTATTGTCACTCTTTCCAGGAAGCATTTTTGCCAATACAAGTTTACTCGGGAACATTAACAATGACAAAAAGAAAGCAATAGCAGTCAAAATGATTACCATATTTTTCTTCTTCTTGCTACCCAAGATGTTATAGATAAACTGTTCCAAGCCTTTCATTATTCAGCCCCCTTTTTATGGTGGTGGTTATGTTTTGGTTTTTTGAGCAGTTTTAAACTCAAATACGGTGTAAAAATATAGGCGACAAAAAGTGAAGCTACTAATGCTACAGGTACGTTCAGAGGAATCGGTTTCATAAATGAACCCATCATACCGCCTACAAATGCCATAGGCACCATTGTCAAAATAATGGCGAGTGTTGCAATATTTGTCGGTGCACCGATCTCATCTGTAGCTTCTACGAGCAGCTCTCCCATCTCTTTTTCATCTACATCATGTGCATGCAGATGCCTGTGAATATTTTCGATCACAATGATCGCCGCATCCACCAACAGCCCCAGCGAAAGTAAAAATGCAAATAGTGTAATCCTGTTGATCGTCTGCCCGCTCAGATATGCAATGAAAAGTGTCACTGCCAAAATAGCCGGTACCGTAAATGTTACGATCAGAGACTCTTTCCAGCCCAATGCAAAAACCAGCATAAGTGCAATGATCACAATGGTAATGAGAAGGTGGCTCATCAATTCATTAACCGCTTCATTGGCCCTTTCACCATAGTTTCTCGTAATGACATACCCTACCCCCTCTTTGGCAAACTCTTCATTATGCTCTTTTAGGACTTCCAGTACATCATCCGCTACAAAGACCGCGTTTTTACCTGCCAGTTTGGAAATAGTCAAAGTAATCTGATTTTGACTATCAGAGAGCTTGGCCTCTTTATCTGCCTTAAAGAGCAGTTTTGCACTTTGAAAGTTTTGAATATCAATACCTTCCGTTATTTTTGCTACATCTCTCAAATAGATCGGTGATCCCATGTACTGGGCAACAATTATCTCGCCAACATCGCTCACATCATCAATTGCATTTTTTACGCCAAAAATAACCAGTTTATTCTCTTTTGTTCTGCCTTTGACATCCGGTACGTCTACGGCAACTGACTGTACAGCTTTCATAATCTGCCCCAGAGAAAGATGGTATGCCGAGAGCTTATGCAAATCCACTTCAATATTGAATTGCGGCCTTCTTGCACCTTTCAATGTCGTTTTAGCCACATTATCTACCGCATTGATCTTTTGTTGCAGCCTCCGTACCATGTTATAGAGTTTGATATCATCCACTCTGTTTTTGTCTTTTGCATAGAAGGAAACTGTAACAATAGGAATATCGATATCGATATCAAAAGGCTTGACCAAAGGCTGCATTGCACCTTTTGGAAGCTTGTCCATATTTTGGAATACTTTATCATAAAGCTTTAAATTCGACGTTTCTCTGTCCTGTCCGATATAGTACATCACACTGATAATACCAACATTGTCCATAGCCCGGCTATAAATATGCTCGATACCTTTGATCTCCCTGAGTTTTCTCTCCATAGGATTAACAATCACATTCTCTATCTCTTTTGGTGTTGCACCCGGCATCGCGACAATAACCGCACCACCGGAAATAGCAATCTGGGGATCTTCTTCCCTTGGCATAATATTGAGTGCCAGGTAGCCCATAATGAGCAAAAATGCCCCCAAAACCGAAGTAAGTGGATTTCTTAAAAATCCTTTCGCCAGTTTACCGGCATAATCCGTTACTTGATACTCTTTTTTTTCAGACATCATACACTACTTAATCAGAATTTTTGCATACATACCGGGATAAACCGATTTCCCTTTGTGTTCAAAGGCGATCTTTATCTTAAATTTATGCGTCATAGGATTGGAACTTGGAATAATAGAACTAATTTTTCCTGTCGTACTGAAATCAAGTGATGGTATTTCTATCTCCACACTTTTTCCAATGCTAATCTCTTTTAGCTGTGTCTCCGAAATTTCGGCTACGATTTTGAGTTTACTCAAATCGGTAAGAATAACAGCCGGCATACCAGGAATGGCCATTTCTCCTTCATTCAGCTTTTTGGCTACAATCACTCCATCGTTTGGCGCCTGTATTTTCAAATAGTTATACTGATTTAATACTTCATCCTTTTTCGCCTCAGCCTGCTTGACCTGCTCTTCTGCAATCGTTACCATATCTTTCAGGTTTTTTGCCGCCAGTTCCAGGGTTTCAAGCTCGTATTTGGATACCATCTTCTTTTTATAAAGTCTCTGGTGTCGGGCAAGGTTGATCAAGACATTGTTATACTGGTTCTTATTCATCTGCAGTGCCAATCTCGCCTGTGCAATACCAAGATCAACCTGTCTCTCTGCAGATTCAATCTCTTTAGAATCGATTTCGTAGAGAAGTTGCCCTTTCTTCACAATATCACCTTCACTTACCGCCATATTCTTTACATATCCCATATAGCGGCTTGTCATCATTTTCTGATTGTCAGAAACAACCGCACCGCTCAACTCTATCTCCATAGCCCATGCTATATTTAAAAATACAACTGCTAACAGTATGATTATTTTTCTCATTTTTTTAGTTCCTTTTTGCCATAGTAGTATTTGTTTCATTCTTCAATGCAACGGTTTCTACATTGAAAATACTGTCCTTGCCTTCTTTGTTTAAAAGACTTTCCAGTTCAAATATTTTTGTATTACGCTTATTTTTCGCTGTTAAAAGTTTCAGCAGCACTTCCAACTCTTTTGACTGTTTGATCAGTACATCAGAGATGGAAACCATTCCCTCTTTATATCTTGTACTGTAATTTTCATATACTTTTTTTGCAAATCTCCACTGTTTTCTAAAGTTTCTGATATCTGCATTTGCACTTAAAACTTCAGTTTTCAGTTTTTTAGCTTTTAATGCTATCCCTCTTCTTGCCAACCTTACCTGCTCTTGAACTTTCAGGTAATTCACTTTTGCTTTTTCAAGGTTTGCTTCATCCGCTCCACCGTTGAAAACATTCCATTTTGCCTGAACACCTACAGTATAGGCATCTTTTCCGGTAAAGTCGTTAAAAAGTGTATTGTCGGCACTTCCATACTCTGCAAACGCACCGATCTCAGGCAAAAAATTACCTCTTTCCGCTTCTACTGCCATTTTAGATATTTTTAAACCCAAACGTGCTTTTCTGATATCGATATTTCTGGCTTCCAGAAGATTTTTGCTGACATGCGGCATTGGAGCCATATCATTCATACGTTTGATGGTAGTGACATCTTTATTCAATAAAAATGAGAGGAACTGATAGGCAAGGTCTTTATTGAGTTTTGCTTGATTGTACATACTCTGTGCTTCTGCCCTTCGTGCCTGTACTTCAAGCAGGTCGATTTCCTGCGCATAGCCCTCTTTTTGCATCATTCTGACAATCGACTCAAGCTTACCGATATTCCGAATAATTTTATGAAGATTGATAATATAATGTTCCACCAGTGAAATATCATAAAACGCTTTCTTTGTCTGAAAAATCTTTTCATTCAGCAATTTCTGTGTATCGTACTGACTCATTCTGTACAAAGACTGGGTAATATGCTCGTACTCTGTCAGCTTACCGCCAGTATAAAGAGGCAGCATATAGGAGAGTTTCGTCTGAAAGTGGTTTCTGGCACCAGGATAATTCAAGTTATTGGGCGGTTTATTGTACATGTCCTGACAAGCCTGCATATTGCCGCCTTGACAAGCTCCGGCATTGTTCATAAATTCATCCGCACCAAAATCACCAAAATTTGCTTCCCTGCTCTGCAGTTTGAAACCAAAAACATTACCGGCATCGTTTGAACGCATACCCGTAATTGTAATATCCATTTTACCATAGCTGATAGCTTTCGTCGCTTTAGCTTCATACGCTTTCATCTGTTCATTGAAGCGAGAAATTTTCAACTCAAGGTTATCCCGTTTCAATATACCGATAGCCTGGTTCAGGGTTAAGTTTTTCACACCCGCAAACAAGGGTATTGACACCACCAATAAAAGAAGGGTTCTTCCTATAATCATACATAGACTCCTTAATAAAAATACATTATAGCAAAAGATATTGTTGTAAGTAAAACTATAAAAATATATGGGGGATTATATCAAATATAATATAATTTAATGATTAAAAGTGTAGGTATATATCAGTATATCTGAATTTCATTAAAGTTACGGGGTATGTGAAATACCCCATAACATTTACAGTGTGGCATAACTTACACTGATACACGCTTCAAGTGAAGAGAGTGCCTCAAGTACGTTCCTGGAAACCTGACCGTCAACCCTTACAACTGCAAGAGCCTGATGGTTATTATCGCGCCCCAATCTGAAATCAGAGATATTCAGACCATTCTCCGCCAAGATATGCCCAACATCACCGATAACACCTGGAGTATCCGTATTTCTGAAAAAGATCATCGTTCCTTTCGGTTCAACATCTACGATATAATCATCTATTTCAATAATACGCTGCACAGTATCGTCGAACACTGTTCCGGCAATACGTATCGTACTCTCTGTCGTTGTCAATTTAATCGCTACTTTATTTGTGAAACCACTGGTATTCGGCAGTACTTCGTTGATGAGTTCTATACCACGCTCTTTTGCGACAAATTCGGCATTGACATAATTGACCTGGTCTGAAAGAGACTCCGTAAGCACACCAACCGTAGCAAATGTCTGCATAGATGCCAAATAGTCTGCTACCGCACCCTTCGCAGTTACTTTAATGGATTTTACAGCACTTTTGGTCACTTGTGCACTAAGGTGCCCCATTTTCTGGATCAGTTCAAGATACGGACGTACAAAATCTGGAAGTTCATCCTCTTTTATTGGTAAATTGAGTGCATTATGATAAGCGATTCCTTTTGCGGCAGCTATGGCATTTTCTGCTGCCTGAATTGCAATATTACGTTGTGATTCTTTTGTATTGGCACCAAGATGCGGCGTAACCGTTACATTGTCAAGATCAAGCAGAGGATGGTCTGTCGCAGGTTCTTTATTGAAGACATCAATCCCTGCCATCGCTATTTTACCGGATTTCAATCCTGCTACAAGCGCATCTTCATCATAAAGACCGCCCCTGGCACAGTTTATAAGGATAACGCCATCTTTCATTTTGGCAATCTCCTCGGAACCTATCATTCCAATCGTCTCTTCCGTTTTTGGCGTATGGATTGTAATAATATCACATGCCAGGATATCATCAAAATTTTTGGTATACGCCATGTCAAGATCTGTCGCCTTGCTTGGATCGATATA
>Ga0256828_1000813_pt1 | contig 20205 bp, 20 predicted proteins | sample CV88metaG_FD_185993 | JGI IMG/M metagenome (GOLD analysis project Ga0256828, IMG submission 185993) | Hydrothermal vent microbial communities from East Pacific Rise, Pacific Ocean - CV88 | ecosystem: Environmental > Aquatic > Marine > Hydrothermal vents | place: Pacific Ocean: East Pacific Rise...
GTATTGAAACAGCGATTAACAACAATCAGCAAGTAGGGTCAATCCTATTGAACCGACACAAGCGTTGTATTGAAACACCTCAATACCATTAGCAGAAGAACCGAGTACTAAGATTGAACCGACACAAGCGTTGTATTGAAACTATTTTTTTTCCATAGTTGAATTATAACTTAAAAGTATTGAACCGACACAAGCGTTGTATTGAAACGGCAATAAGTTAAAATTGATGGGAGATAAGAGATTTATTGAACCGACACAAGCGTTGTATTGAAACAGGTTTGGTATAACACACTTGATGGAACACTATTTATTGAACCGACACAAGCGTTGTATTGAAACGGGTTAACCCTAATTTTTTTACAACTTTTTGAGCTTATTGAACCGACACAAGCGTTGTATTGAAACTCTAGTGCATACACTTTTCTCATCACTAGAGTTCCATTGAACCGACACAAGCGTTGTATTGAAACTTTGGTGTAGAAACATAATCTGTTATATATACATTAATTGAACCGACACAAGCGTTGTATTGAAACATAAAAGGTATCCTAAGGTTAGTTAATTCGTTGGCTATTGAACCGACACAAGCGTTGTATTGAAACTCTATATTAATAATAGTACTTTTATCATCCCATTCTATTGAACCGACACAAGCGTTGTATTGAAACTTTGTGTTAATAATTTTAAATTCATAAGTAATATCCATTGAACCGACACAAGCGTTGTATTGAAACAAATCTTTAGGAAAAGAATTTGACCCTTTAATAATAATTGAACCGACACAAGCGTTGTATTGAAACCACTTAATAAACTCAAAATCTGAGAATGCTTTTGTTTATTGAACCGACACAAGCGTTGTATTGAAACAGTGGACAAAATTATATAAATAAATCTCCGTGTAGTATTGAACCGACACAAGCGTTGTATTGAAACTGACTTTTTTAATATAATCAATTTCCATCTCAAACCATTGAACCGACACAAGCGTTGTATTGAAACACATTCTATTCCAACCTGCTCTACATTTCTTGCATTTATTGAACCGACACAAGCGTTGTATTGAAACTCCACTCTTAAAAGAGGTTTCTAGCTTACTATCTCTTATTGAACCGACACAAGCGTTGTATTGAAACTATCCACGATAGAGCTAACGGTAAGTGGATAGGGAGAATTGAACCGACACAAGCGTTGTATTGAAACTTTGACTATCTACCTTTGTTCCCCCTGTACTAGATGTATTGAACCGACACAAGCGTTGTATTGAAACTCACTAAGTTGAAGTTGTTCTGCTATTTTTTGAATTATTGAACCGACATAAGTGTTGTATTAAAATTCTTTTCAAGGTAATAAGTAGTAGATATATATAATTCCAATAAATTAAAAAGTTTTATGGAAATATGACTTTAGTCTTATTCCCTTTTGGTGGAGCTAAAGCACCACTTCCTTTTTGTAATTGGAAGTGTTTTTGATTATAAAATTAGCCCAAAAACCAAAAATAAAATAGAAGCTAAAAGAGCCGATATAAGTGCATAGGGCATTTGTGTTTTGACATGTGATATATGGTCACATCCACTTGCCATTGAAGATATAATAGTAGTGTCTGATATTGGAGATACATGGTCTCCAAAAATTCCTCCAGAGATTACAGCTCCTATCATTAGAGGGATATTGATACCAAATTTGGCACTCAAAGCTAGAGCTATAGGCATCATAATTGAAAATGTTCCCCAACTAGTTCCTGTAGAAAATGAGGTAATAGAAGCTACCAAAAATATAATAAATGGCAAGAGATAAGGAGGAATATTCCCTTGAATAATATCAGCTAAATAATTAGCAGTTCCAAGCTCTTTGATAATTGAACCTATTAAAAATGCTAAAAGTAATATAAGTGTAATCGGTATCATATCTGATATACCTGCATATAGAGATTTGAAATACTCTTTGTGTTTTATATATCCACCCAACACAAAATATATATAGATAAAAAATAGAGTCCCTATAACAGAATAAAAAACAGAAGTTGAACCACTCCCTTTTAATATATTTCCATCTCCTGTATAATACAAAGAGATAGGAACCATAGCTATTAATACTACTATAGGTAATATCATAAGTAATGGAGATTTACTCTTTTGAGTTTTACTGTTTTGTAGCTCTAATTTATGAGGTTTTGCATAACGCATTGAACCTATATTTATATCAAATAGTATAACCAAAAGCACAAAAATTACAGTAATAATAGAATAAAAATTAAATAGAATTGACTCAATTAATAACTCTATACCATCTCCTGAAATTACTTTACTATCAATAGCTGTAACTATTAATCCTAGCAATAAAGCACCCCAAGCATTAAAAGGAATAAGAGAACAGACTGGTGCAGAGGTAGAATCGCACACAAAAGCTAACTTTTCTCTACTAACTCCATTTTTATCACATAGAGGTTTTGATACAGTTCCTGCTACCAATGAAGTAATAGATGACTCTATAAATATTAAAATACCCAAAATATAAGCTAACAACAAAGCACCCTTTGGAGAGTCTATATTTTTCTCTTTTTTACTAATATACTCTATAAACCCACCAACTCCTCCACTATCACTAATAAGCCTAATAATTGCCCCAACAAGTAGAGCAAATATTACAGTTTTGGTTATCCAAGCTTCAGAAAATAGTTTTATAAAACTATCAAGAAGTGTAACAGTAGCCTCTAATATATGAAAATGATGTATAACCAACTCCCCTAAAAATGAGCCAATTAATAGTGATACTACTACATCTTTTGTTATAATTGCCATTATGATGATAAATATGGGAATAGCCACGGATAAAAATCCAAAATTTTCCATAATTTTTCCTCAAATTAAAAATTTCAAGGATTATACCATTATGAAGAGATTATCTATATTAACAGCTACACTATTTACTCTATTTAGTGCTTGTCAAGCTACACCTAGTTTACAAGAGAGTAATAAAATTACTATACCAAATGATACAAAACAGATAGTAAAAGTTACAACTCCTAATTGGAATAGTAGAAATGGAACTCTACAACTATATGAAAGAAATAGTACAAAATGGCACAAAGTAGGAGAACCAATATCTATTATATTGGGTAGAAACGGTTTAGGTTGGGGTCTTGGACTTTATACTATTCCCAAAGATGCAAAATATATAAAAAAAGAGGGAGATGGTAGAAGCCCAGCAGGATTATTCAAGCTTGGTAATGGATTTGGTTATAAACCACTTGATATAGAGTATCCTTATAAAATATATACTACTACAGACCACTGTGTAGATGATAGTAATTCTATTTGGTACAATAAAATTATAAATAGCAAAGAGATACAAAAAGATTATAATAGTTTTGAATATATGAGAAGAAAAGATAATCTATATCAATATGGATTGGTAGTAGAGCATAATCCTAATGCTATTAAATATGGAGGTTCATGTATCTTTTTACATATACGAAGTGGAAATGGTAAAGGTACAGCAGGTTGTACGGCTATGAGTCAAAATAATATACTAAAAGTATTAAAGTGGCTTAAAAAAGAGGATAAACCACTCTTGTTACAATTACCTGCTACAGAGACAAAAAAAATTGCTGATAATAGCTTAAAGTAACTGTTGTTATAATATTTTTTGTGAGTTAATTAGTAATAATTATAAAACTAATTAACTTAACAAAATATATTAAAAAAGATTAATTTATGTTAAAATAAAAACAAAAAAATATATGAATTTTATTTTAACAATCCTATTTGAGTTAAAAAAGGTCTAATATCCAAAGACTTTTCTGCAAATTTTTTAATGAGTATCTCCAAATGCCCATTTTCTGGTACCCACTCTTCAAGATGCGAAAGTCCATAACTCTTTTCTAATTTTGTTAGTCCTTGGTATTTTGGGAGTTCGTTTTTTATAATTTCTATTGCAGTTGCCATATAATTCCTTTTTCTTTTTATTCTATTAGTCCTAGTGTTTAATTTTAGCGAATAACTGATATAAAACAGATATAAAATCAATTTTAATGAGCCTATTTAAACAAAATATAATATATTTACACTTCTATAAATTTTTGCTAAGGAATTAGTTTATAAGCTTTTTGAAACTATCCAAAAAAGCAAATTTAATACGATATAATTATAGTTATTTTTTAGGATAGTTATAAATACAATGGAAATTATATTGATTTTAATAGGTACTCTAGTGGGTACTCTTTCTGGTTTTTTTGGTATTGGTGGAGGTATGATACTGGTTCCTCTATTACTCTTAATAGGTATAAATATAAAAACAGCTATAGGTATATCTGTAGTTCAGATGGTATTTAGCTCTTTTTATGGCTCATATCTCAATTATAAAAAAGGCTCTTTGGTTTTAGGTGAAGGGATATGGGTTGGTGTAGGTGGATTTGTAGGAGGCTCTTTGGGAGCTTATGTCTCTAAAATGTTATCAGAAATTACACTTCAATATCTTTTCTTTGGATTATTACTTTTTGCATTATATAGGCTTTTTGGAGCAAAAATACAAGATGATGGAACAGTAAAAACTCTTAATCCTATTATACTTTTTATGGTAGGTGTTACTATTGGTATATTTGCTATCTCATTGGGGGTTGGAGGTTCTATTATGCTTACTCCTATTTTAGCAGGTTTTTTACACTATCCTATCAAAAAAGCTGTAAGTGCAGGACTATTTTTTGTTGCTTTTTCATCTTTTTCTGGACTTATTAGTCATATTAGAATAGGAGATATTGATATAGTTAAAGGTTTAAGTGTAGCTGTAGCTTCATTGGTTGGTGTTTATATAGGTATATGGCTCAAAGATTTGGTAACTTCCAAAAATCATAAACGGTATCTATTGATTATGTATATAATTGCTTTATTAATATTAATCAAAAAAATGTTTTTAGGATAATAATGAATGAGAAAAGGTAAAATAGAGGTTTTTGGAGCTAGAGAGAATAATCTAAAAAATATAAATTTAGTAATTCCAAAAAATCAACTGGTAGTTATTACAGGGATTAGTGGTAGTGGCAAATCAACTTTGGCATTTTCTACTCTATATGCAGAGGGTCAGAGAAGATATATAGAGTCTCTATCTTCCTATGCTAGACAGTTTTTGGGTAGAGTTGGAAAACCTGATGTTGATAAAATAGAAGGACTTACTCCTGCTATTGCTATAGACCAAAAGACTACATCTAAAAATCCTCGTTCAACGGTAGGAACTATTACAGAAATATATGATTATCTTAGATTACTTTTTGCTAGAGTTGGAAAACAACATTGTCATAAATGTGGTAAACCTATCTCTTCTATGAATGCTAGTGATATTATTGAAGAGGTACTTAGACTTCCAAATGGAGCAAAGCTTGTTATAATGTCTCCTTTGGTCAAAGAAAAAAAAGGTACATTTGCTGATATGTTAGAGTCTCTGAGACACAAAGGGTATATCAGAGCTATGATAGATGGTGTAATGGTAAGATTAGATGAAGAAATAGAGTTATCTAAGACAAAAAAACATACTATCAAAGTGGTAATAGATAGAGTAGTAGTCAAAGAAGAGAGCAGGGATAGAATAGCCCAAGATGTAGAAAAATCTCTCAAAGAGTCATATGGAGAGGTAGAGATAGAGGTTCTAAATTATCAAGAGTTGGGATTAGATAGAAAACATATTCACTACTCTGAACATTTAGCATGTTTTGATTGTAAGCTTAGTTTTGAGCCATTAGAACCTGTGAGTTTCTCTTTTAACTCTCCAAAAGGGGCATGTCCTAGTTGTGATGGTTTGGGAATACGATATGTAATTGACCTTAAAAAGGTAATAGATTCAGCCCTTAGCATCAATAAGGGTGCTATCAAAATTATGTATGGGTTTAATAAAAGCTATTATACTAAGTTTCTCAATGCCTTTTGTGAACAGAATGATATATCACTAGATGTTCCATATGAGTCACTACCAGAGTATCAAAAAAAAGCGATACTATATGGTGGAGGATTGCCTGTTGAGTTTACTTGGAAACGACATAAACTCAAAAGAGAGTGGGTAGGAGTTATAAAAATAGCTCATGATATGTTTTCAGATGAAAAAGATATGAGTGAATATATGACTGAAAAGGTTTGTGATAGATGTAATGGACATCGTCTTAGACCTCGTTCTTTGGCAGTGAAAATAGAGGATAAAAATATAGCAGATATTATAGATATGCCAATAGAACAGAGTTATGAGTATTTTAAAAATAGTGAAAATTTCTCTCATTTGACTCAACAGCAACAACTTATAGCTCAATCTATACTCAAAGAGATAAAAGAGAGACTGTTTTTTTTATATGATGTGGGATTAACATATTTAACTCTAAGTAGGGATGCTAGAACTATATCAGGGGGTGAAGCACAGCGAATTCGTATAGCATCACAGATAGGTTCAGGTTTAACAGGTGTAATGTATGTCTTGGATGAACCTAGTATTGGATTACATGAGAGAGATACAATGAAACTTATTCGTACTCTGCGTTCACTCCAAGAGAAAGGTAACTCTGTAATAGTAGTAGAACATGACAAAGAGACTATACTTTCAGCTGATTTTGTTATAGATATAGGACCAGGGGCTGGGAAATATGGTGGAGAGGTTGTTTTTGCAGGAAGTAGTACAAAAATGAAAAAAGCAAAAACTCTTACTGCTAGGTATCTATTTGGTGATAAAGATATATCATATCCACATAATAGAAAAAAAGATGAGTGGATAGAGATTAAAAATGTCAACTTAAACAATATCAAAAATCTATCTGCTAAAATTCCACTTGGAAATTTCGTATGTATTACGGGAGTAAGTGGAAGTGGCAAGAGTTCTCTTATTTTGCAAACTCTATTACCCGTAGCCAAAGAGATATTAAATCGTGCCAAAAAAGTTAATAGAGTTGATGGCGTAGAGATAGTAGGTTTAGAAAAATTAGATAAAGTAATATCTCTTGACCAAAGCCCAATAGGTAGAACCCCTAGAAGTAATCCTGCTACATATACAGGAGTAATGGATGAGATTAGAAAACTATTTGCCCAAACCAAAGAGGCACAGTTACGGGGTTATAAAATAGGTAGATTTTCATTTAATGTCAAAGGTGGAAGATGTGAAAAGTGTAATGGAGATGGACAAATCAAAATAGAGATGCACTTTTTGCCTGATGTATTGGTAACATGTGACGGGTGTAATGGTACTAGATATAATGCCCAGACATTAGAGGTTTTGTATAGAGGTAAATCTATAGCTGATGTTTTAGCTATGTCAGTAACTGAGGCTATGGAGTTTTTTAAAGCTGTTCCTGCTATTGCTGTTAAGCTCAAAACTTTGATGGCTGTTGGATTGGATTATATAACTTTGGGACAAAATGCCACAACACTAAGTGGAGGAGAAGCACAAAGAATAAAATTAAGTAAAGAGTTAAGTAGAAAAGATACAGGAAAAACACTATATATCTTGGATGAACCAACTACAGGATTACATTTTGCTGATGTAGATAGACTTACAGGAGTACTTCATCATTTAGTTGATTTAGGAAATTCTGTAATAGTTATAGAACATAATCTGGATATGATTAAAAATGCTGATTATATAATAGATATGGGACCAGAGGGTGGAGATAAAGGTGGTAAGATTATTGCTACTGGTACTCCAGATGAGTTAATTAAAAATTATAAAAAAAGTGGCTCATATACAGGTAAATATTTGGAAAAAGAGTTAAAAGGATAAAATATATGAAAAAACATTACACTTCAGTAATATCAAATAGTTTTGGTAAATTTGCATCAAAAGAGTTTCCAAAAACTATGCAAAAGATAATCAATAAAGGTTATGTCAAACTTATGGGATTAGATATGAGTGAATTCAAAGAACCACAAGAGTATAAAACCCTTAATGCTCTTTTTACTAGAGCATTGATAAAGCCTAGAGAAATAGTAGATAATGAGAATATTATTATATCACCCGTTGATGCGTTGGTTACAGATTTTGGAGAGATAGTTGATGGTAAAGCTTATCAAATAAAAGGTATGGAGTATAGTATAGAAGAGCTTTTTGGTAATTGTCATTATGACGCATCAAAATCTGTAAATGGAGGAGAGTTTATTAATCTATATTTATCTCCTAAAGATTATCATAGGTATCATAGTCCAGATAGAGTTAAAGTCAAAGCTATTACTCATATTGCAGGTAAATTGTATCCAGTAAATTTACCTTTGCTTAGAAATAAACCAAATCTATTTATAGAAAATGAGAGAGTAGTTATAGAGTGTGAGGATAGTAGAGGAAAAGTAGTTGTAATAGTATTAGTTGGGGCATTAAATGTTGGAAAAATGGTAATAACATTTGAGGATAGTATAAATACTAATTCAGAGATAACAAAACCAAAACATTATAAATATGATAATCTATGGCTTGAAAAGGGTGAGCTATTTGGTTGGTTTGAAATGGGTTCTACTCTATTGATTTTTAGTCAAAAAGATACATATAACTATAAAGTAGATATAAATCAAAAAGTAAAATTTACAGAGCCTATAGGAGTAAAAATATAAATGAAAAAATTGATTATATTTGATATGGATGGAACATTAGTTGATAGTTCTATCACTTTGGTTAATGCTATTAACCATGTAAGAGATAAATTATTTTTAAAACCTATGAGTGAAGATGATATTTTATCTAAATTAAATGACCATACTATTAATTCAGCACAATATTTCTATGAAACTGACTCTTTTAAGGCAGACCATGAAATATGGTTTTCTGAATATTATAGAGATAATCATAAAAGAGAATTGAGACTTTATAATGGTATCAAAGAGTTATTAGATGAGTTAAAAAATATGGGTTATAAGTTGGCAATTGCTACTAATGCTTATAAAATTTCTACTAGACAATCACTTATATATTTAGATATTGTTGATTATTTTGATGCCGTTGTGTGTAGTGATGAGGTAGCTAGAGGAAAACCATATCCAGATATGTTATATAAAATATTAGATGAGTTAGATTTAAAATCAGAGGATGCTATATTTGTAGGAGATGGAGAGAGAGATGAAGAGGCATCTAAAAATGCAGGTATAGATTATATTATGGTTCATTGGGGTTTTTCTACACATAGAGATGAAGATGCAGTGCATACAATAAAAGAGTTAAAAGATAAAATTTTGGAGTTTTAATATGAAAATATCAAAATCTAAAATAACAGATATAGTTAGTATTTTACTTATTGGAGTATCTTTTTATCTACCAACTCCTTATAATAAATATATATTATATACAGGATTATTTGCTATATCAGGGGCTATTACTAATCAATTGGCAATATATATGCTATTTAATAGAGTACCTCTGTTATATGGTTCTGGAGTTATAGAAAATAATTTTGAAGCTTTTAAAGCTTCTATTAAAAATATGGTTATGACTCAATTTTTTACAAAAGAGCAGATAGATAAATTTTTTCAGGGTGAAGACAAAAAAATAGATTTAGCTCCAATTGTAGAATCGGCTGATTTTAGACCAGCTTTTATTGCTCTAAAACAGAGTGTAATGGAGTCAAAACTAGGAGATGCACTAAATCTTTTTGGAGGAGAGAAAGCTTTAGCACCATTAGAAGAGCCATTTTCTGAAAAATTAAAATCAGCAGTAGTCAAAATAGTAAGTTCTAATGCGTTTAAAGAGCAGATAAAGCATCATTTACAACAATCTTCATTAAATGATGATTTAATATCTTCTGTAGATACTATTGTAACAAAAAGATTAGACGATTTGACTCCTAAAATGGTAAATGATTTGGTACATCAATTGATACATACTCATTTAGGATGGTTAGTTGTTTGGGGTGGTGTATTTGGAGGTTTAATAGGATTGATTTCATCAATGATAATTTAGGAACTAATGGTTTTTTCGGGACTAAAGTCTCCAATTCCAGATATAATACTTTGGAATTGATGGCTTTAGCTTCGCACTAAGAATTTATAATTAAAACTCATCCCAAGAAGTAGTAGTCTCTTTTTTCTCCACTAAATCTTTGACCCATATAGTTTTATTTTGAAGTTCATCTTCTCCAATTACAGCACAATATCGAGCATTGATTTTATCAGCACCTTTTAGATGTGCTTTTAGTTTTTTAGGATTATACTCTACCATTACTTTGTCTGTAACTCTTTTTTTATGAGCTAGAGGAAATAGCATCTCTACTGCTTCACTATCCATAGCACCTATATAGTATCCATCTCTTTTATCCTCAGGCATTTTTACAAGTTCCATAATTCTTTCTATACCTAGAGCAAATCCAACAGCAGGTGTTGGTTTACCGTCTAAAAACTCTACTAATTTATCATATCTACCACCTCCAGCAATAGCTGATTGTGAGCCTATTTCATTGCTAATAAACTCAAATGCAGTTTTGTTATAGTAATCAAGTCCACGAACTAAATTTGTATCTATTTCAAATTCAATATTTTCACTTTTAAGGAGTTTTGTAAGTTTTTTTAAATCAGTATCACAATTATTACAAAGAGAATTTATAAGTTTTGGAGAATTTTGAAGTAATTTTTGACACTTTTCATTTTTGCAATCAAGCACACGGATAGGGTTTGTCTCTATTCTTCTATTACAATCATCACATAGTTCATCTTTGCAACTTTCTAAAAAGTTTACAAGATTTTTCCTATATTGAGGCATACACTCAGAACATCCTAGAGAGTTTATTTTGAGGCTATATCCAATTCCAAGAGCCTTAAATATATCTCCTATCATCTCTATAATAGTAAAATCCTCATAAACACTACTCTCACCAAAACTCTCACATCCAAATTGGTGAAACTCTCTTAGTCGTCCTTTTTGAGGTCTTTCGTATCTAAACATAGGACCATAGTAGTAAAACTTAAACTTTTCATTTTGTCTTCTATCAAGTTTTGCTTGAATAAATGCTCTCACTACACCAGCAGTTCCTTCTGGTCTCATACATACATCATTGCCACCTTTATCCTCAAACTGATACATCTCTTTGCCTACTATATCACTACTCTCACCAACAGAGCGTTTAAATAGTTTTGTCTCTTCTAATATAGGTGTCTCTATATAGTTATATCCATACTTTTTAGCTATATTGGTAGCTGTATTGATAATATATACAAATCGTTCACTCTCTTCAAACGATAAATCTTTCATCCCACGAAGTGCGTTTATCATTATTTAATCCTAAATTTTATTTTGGGAATTATACTTTTATTTCACTTGATAGTGGGTTTTTAGATAATTGTATCTTGATTTAAAAGTAAAAATTCTTTGATATTTATTAGTACTATATTATCTTCTAATTTTGCAGAATTATCTTCTGATATAACTATACACTCTATATTTTTTAGATGTAACTCCTCTTTTGTTTTTGCAAATGGTGCTAACTCTCTTTTTTTTGTCTTTTCATCTTTTAGGGTTTTTGAGACTTGAATTAGTTGGGTGAGTATATTATCTTTTTCTACTATAAAATCTATCTCTAAGCTATTTGAAGTTTGTAGTAATATATTTTGTATCCTCTACGAACCAATTCTAAAAAGACAACCGTTTCCAAATCAGCCCCTCTAAACTCTCTATTTGGAACTCTAACAAGATTAGATAGTCCTAAATCTATACTATAATATTTCTTTTCATTAACTCTCTGTTTTTTTAGAGAATAATCAAATTTGGTAATCTCAAAAATCAGATAAGCCTTTTTGAGATACTCTATATAGTCCTGAGCCATACTATATGAGATAGAAAAGTTATTTTTTAGTTTAGTTATACTCTGTATAATTCCTGTATTTGCCAATAAAAAAGCTGTAATATCATTTAAAACAGTAAAATTTTTGAGTTTAAATCTTGCTACTATATCTTTTAAGAGTATAGAGTTTTTATAACTAATCAAAAGTTCTTTTTTTTCACTATCGGGATAATCAACCACACGAGGAAATCCACCATCTTTTAAATAATGATTAAAAGCACGATTGAGTTCTATCTTTTTGGCTACTAAATCCATTTTTGAACTCACCTCTATATCTATAAAATCTAAAAACTCTGCAAAACTAAGAGGATATACATCTATAGATATATATCTACCTGTTAAAACAGAAGCTATTTCAGAACTCAAGAGAGAAGAGTTAGAACCTGTAATAGCTATAAATGAGCTTTTTAACTCTACTTCTCTATTTACCCATTTTTCCCAATTTGGTATATTTTGAATTTCATCTAAAAATATATATGGTTTTGATTTTGGATTTAGATACTCTAAATAGGTCTCTTTGATTAAATCCAAAAGCTCTAATGAGAGATAATTAATAAATCTTGGGTCTTCAAGATTTACAAATAATATCTCATTTTTGGGAATATCCATTTTATAAAGAGCTTTTATCTGATTGAGTATAAGTGTGGATTTACCACATCTTCTTACACCTTTGATTACTAGTACTTCATCTTTTTTTATAAATTTACTAATCTTTTTATCATAAATTTTTCTCTCTTTAGTTGGTGGTACTTCTCTATACCAATAGTTCCAATTATTCAAAATCTCTATTATTTCTGATTTTTCCATGATTTTAGCCTAAATTGTTTGTTGTATCTTACAATTTTTTTTATTATTGTTTAATTAAAAATATAATATAGTTATAATTCAACTATATATTGTATGAGGAAAAAAAGATGACAAACATTATATATAAAAACAAACTAATAAAAATAGAGATAGAAAATTCAGAAATACCATGGTTAAAGATTTTTTCACAAGAGCCATACAAAGAGTTCTCAGACGCACCAAAAGAGCTAAAAGAAGAGATATTTAGAGTATTGGATATTATAGAAAAAGAGATGATAGCATTTTTTTCTCCTACCAAAATTAATATTGCTAGTTTTGGAAATTATGTTCCTCATCTTCATTGGCATATTATGGCTCGGTTTGAGAATGATAGCTATTTTCCTGAACCTATGTGGGGAACTAAACAAAGAGCAGGGACTTATAAACTTAAAGATTTTGATAGATTTATAGAGATATTAGTATGCAAAATTGAGTAATATAATTATATGATTATATAAAATCATAATTCATAACAATATATTTTATCTTTTCATTAGATACATTAGATATAATAATCCAAAAATAATAGTGGAGATACTAAATGAATATATTTGATGATGATGACGCGTTTGTAGGAACGCCAAAGAGTAACTATTTTCAGATTGCTAAAACAGCCAATCAGAATATAGTAGAGATGGAAATTGATAAAATGTTTAGAAGATTTGCTGTGGCTGAAAAAATATTAGAAGAGCATGGTTTGGAAGAGGAACATGAGAGACTTATGAAAGCTATGGTAATAGACCCAGAATTAGATGATAGAACAAATAGTCTGTATATAGAACTTGTGGGTAATATTGTTACTCAGTGTGAATAATACAAACTAAAATTAAGGAACTAATGGTGATAAGTGCCGTTGAGAGAAAGATAGAGCAGTATATAGATGAACTTGATGATAAGTTTGTATCTGCACTCTATCGAAAACTACCTCATGGAAAACGACTTAGAACAAAGTTGATTTTGAAAATTGCAGGTAGTGACTTGAAAGTAATTAAAACTGCGTCAACTGTTGAGATGATTCATGCAGCAAGTTTATTGCATGATGATGTAATAGATGATGCTTATACTCGTAGAGGTAAAATCTCTATTAATGCTAGTGAAGGAAGTAAAACAGCTATTATGATGGGTGATATACTTTACTCCAAAGCTTTTTTTGAACTTACTAGTATATCTCCTGAAGTGGCAAAGGTTATATCCAATGCTGTTGTGCAGTTGAGTTTAGGTGAGTTGGCTGATGTAGAACTATCCAAAAAGTTTCATACTAATCGTGATGCCTACTTGAAAATGTTGTATCAAAAAACAGCATCGCTTATGGAAGCAACAGCTGAAGCAGGTGCAATTTTGGTAGGTAAAAATAGAGAGGCTTATCGTAAATATGGACGAAATTTAGGATTGGCTTTTCAGATGATAGATGATATATTGGATATTACTGCTGATAGTAAAACTTTAGGTAAACCAGCTTTACATGATTTTGTAGAAGGAAAGGTTACTCTTCCTTATATTTATCTATATGAAGAGTTGGATGCTAGTGATAAGCAAAAGTTGGTCTCTTTACATAAAAAGAGATTAAGTCCTCAGGATGAGAACTGGATAAAAGATAAAATGGCAGAGTATAAAATTATAGACAAAGCCTACAAAGAAGCAAAAGAGTTAATAATAGAGGCTATAGAATTAATGGAATTGTTGGGAGAGGATGATTTATCTTCTATAGCCAAAGCGATGATAGAAAGAGAGTTTTAGATGTCTTATCAGGTTGTCTCGTTTAATCATAAAAACTGTGAACAGAGTATTAGAGAAAAATTGGCTTTTTCTTCAGAAGAAGAGATAAAATCTATGTTAGATAAATTAACAGGATTTGAGTTTATAGAGGAGGCTTATATTGTTTCTACTTGTAATAGAGTGGAGATAGTATTAGCAACCAAAGATGCTTTTTCTAGTTATCATGCTATATTAGGTATGCTTAGTTTGAAATCTGGTTTGAGTTTTTTTGAATTAAAAGAGATGGATGGACGATATGATGATGCTGATGCTATTGCTCATATATTTTCTGTAGTCTCATCATTAGAATCATTGGTTATTGGAGAGTCTCAAATAACAGGACAGGTCAAAGATGCTTTTAAATTTTCATATCAAAATCGTACAGCAGGGGTTAAACTCAATCGTGTAATATCTTATGCTATTAAATGTGCAGCAGAGGTTAGAAATGTAACTAATATATCTCGTTATCCTTTATCTATAGCTTCAGTTGCTGTTACACAAGCACATAAGATATATGGAGATAATATAACAGGTATGACAGCTGTTGTAATTGGTGCTGGAGAGATGGGAATTATTGCTATAAAAAATCTTCTTCGTTTAGGCTGTGATGTTGTTATATTGGGTAGAGATAAAGATAAAGTAAAATCTATTGCCAAAAGTTTAGGTAGAGATGTGAGATATGATACTATTGAGTATATTCATAAATATCTAAATAAATATAGATTACTATTTTGTGCCACTTCAGCAAAAGATACAATAGTCAAACCACATATGATAGAGAGTGATAATATAGATAGAGTTTGGTTTGATATGGCTATACCTAGAGATATAGATGATATGCCATTAAAAAAATTACAGCTATTTCGTATAGATGATTTAAAAAGTATTTCAAAAGAGAATTATGCCCTTAAACAAGAACAAGCAAATAGAGCTATAGATATAGTAGATAAATATAAAAAAGAGTTTTATAAATGGCTTAGAGCATTATCTATAGAACCAGTTATCAAAGATATAAGACTTCAAGCCAAAGATGCTATTGAAAAAGAGTTAAATCGAGCTATTAAAAAAAAGTTTGTACCCAAAGAGTATAGAGACAATATGGAAAAGATGGCACAACAGATGTTTAATAGATTTTTGCATAATGCCACTAGAAATCTAAGATACTGTTCATCTGAAATAAATTCAGGTAAAAGAGTTGAAGCTATCAAAGAGATATTTGATATTGAAATAGATGAAAAAGATGCTAAAAAATATAAAAAAGAACACCATAAAGGGTATCAATAGGTTATATAGTTTAGGTATGGTGAAATATTAAAAAAGCCTTCTCTAAAACTATAAAAGATATTATTATAATATAAATTATAATAAGGAAAATTATAATGTTTGTAAATCGTCAAAATGAATTAGAGGTTCTACTCATTCTCTTCATCACTTTTATTTGATTTTGTGTAAAAAAGACTATTTAAATAGTCTTTGAAAGCTATCATTAAATTTATATTTCTATTTTTTATAAAAAAAAATAAATTTAACTTCTCGTTAGAAACATTAGATATAATAATCAAAAATTTTTAATAGCGATATTAGGATATATATAATGAAATTTTCAAAACTATTGATACCAACAACAAAAGAGACCCCAAATGATGCTGTGTTAGTCTCTCATAAACTACTATTAAGAGCTGGATTTATACAGCAGTCAGGAGGAAGTGGACTTTATAATTTTTTGCCTCTTGGTAAGATTACATTAGATAAAGTTAGAGCTATAGTAAAAGATGAATTGGATAAAGCAGGATGCCAAGAGGTTCATTTACCTATAGTTACACCTATAACTTTATGGGAAGAGACAGGTAGAGCTGATAAATTTGGAAAAGAGCTTCTTAGATTTAAAGATAGACATGAGAATGATTTTGTACTAAGCCCAACTAATGAAGAGGCTATGGTAAATTTAGTTCGTCAAACAGTTAAAAGTTATAAACAGTTGCCTGTTAATATGTATCAAATCAATTGGAAATTTCGTGATGAGGTTAGACCTAGATTTGGATTAATGAGAGGGCGAGAATTTTTAATGAAAGATGCTTATAGCTTTCATTCATCTTATGAGGATATGGTCAGAGAGTTTAATCTGATGGAAGAGACTTATAAGAAAATCTTTACAAGATTGGGATTAGAGTTTAGAGTAGTAGAAGCTGATAGTGGTGCTATTGGTGGAGCAGGTTCAAAAGAGTTTATGATACTTGCTGATAGTGGTGAAGATACTATTATGGTGTGTGATAGTTGTGATTTTGGTGCCAATGTAGAGGTTTTGGATGAGAGTGAAAAGGTATGTCCAAAATGTGGTGGTCTCTTATCTAAAACCAAAGGGATTGAAGCTGGACATATTTTTCAACTTGGAACAGTCTATTCTGAGCCTATGAAAGCAGAATTTTTAAATGAAAAACAGAAACTAGAGCCTTTTATTATGGGTACTTATGGTATTGGTGTGAGCAGACTTTTAGCAGGTATTATAGAACAGCATCATGATGATAGAGGCTGTATTTGGACAAAAGAGTCAGCTCCTTTTGTAGTAGATATTATTGTAGCCAAAGCTAAAAATAGTGAGCAGATGAAAATAGCCGAAGAGATTTATACTCAACTTCAAACTAAGGGTGTATCTGTAATATTAGATGATAGAGCAGATAAAAAAACTGGATTTGGGGTAAAAATTAAAGATTTTGAGTTAATTGGTTTTCCTTATGCTATTGTAGTGGGTAATGATATAATAGATAATCAAGTGGAATTAGTTATTAGAGATGGATTAATCAAAAATAAAGTCAAAATAGATAATATAGTAGATAGCTTATTAGAAAGGTTAACCTAATGTTGTTTATTATTCCCTATTTTTTACTTGAATTATATTTCTCTTTGGCAGTTGGTTCAGATATTGGTTTTATGGGTTCTGTTATATGGATATTGGTTACATTTATGATTGGAATGGCTCTATTACAAAATGCACACATAACAATAATGAATAGTTTTAGCTCTTTGGCATCTGGTAGATTAAATGGAAAAAGTTTTCATGACTCCTCTACAGCATATTTTTTAGGAGCTATACTTTTAATAATTCCAGGTGTTTTTTCGGACTTTTTAGGGGTTATTGCACTTTTGTACTCTTTATATTTACAATTTGGTGGTACAATACCATCTATGAAAAATAAAACAAATATTAAAAATTCAAATAAACAAGGAGATGACAATGTCATTGATGTCGAAATTATTGAGTGTGACACTATTAGCAACTCTAAGTCTTAGTGCTAATTCAAATGAGGCTAAAGTAAAAGATTTTATTCAAAACCATATGGTAAAAAGCCCTAGTGTAAAAGTATCAGCTGTAGATATAGTTGGTAAAAAGTCATTAGATACTCCTAAAGGTTGGGATGTATATTTTGTTAATATTCATGCAGAAGTTAAAAAAAGCCCAACTGTAACAGATAAAGTAACTGTTCCAGAGACACTTTTTGTAAAAGATAATTTTATGGCTCCTACACTTATAGATATGGAAACAGGAAAAGATTATAAAAATATTTTAAAGCCTGAGTTAAAACCAGATGTTTATAATGATAAACATTTAGTAGCAGGAAATAAAGATGCAAAACATAAAATAGTAATATTTTCAGACCCAAAATGTCCATTTTGTCAAGAAAAAGTGCCAGAAATTTATAAAGCAGTAAAAGAAAATCCTAAAGTATTTGCACTATATTATTACCATTTTCCTCTTTTGAGACTTCACCCTGCATCTGATGTTTTGACAAGAGTTATGTTAATAGAGCAGAAAAAAGGACACTTTGATAATGCAATGAAGGCATATAAATTAAAAAATGTGGATTTTAGAGAGAGAAATGCTACTAAAATTTTGGCAGAAGTTAAAAAAGAGATGGGTATTTCATTAACTGAAAAAGATTTAGATGCAAAAGATATATCAGATGAGCTTAAATCAGATGCTGATATGGGTACAAAAGCATTAGTAAGTGGAACTCCTACAGTTTTTATTGATGGTAAATGGGATAGAACTAGAGAAGGATATAAAAAATATCTCTCTTCCGATAAATGAATAGACCGTATCAAAAAATTTTTTGATAACATAATATAAATATAAATTATATAAAGAGTTTTTTTTGGATAAGTTAATTATAGCAACAAGAGCTAGTGATTTGGCTCTTTGGCAAGCATACTATATAAAAGATAGAATTGAGAAAGAATTTTCTAATATTAGTGTTGAGTTAAATAAAATAACTTCAAGAGGTGATAAGATATTAGATAAACCTCTAGCATTAGTTGGAGGTAAAGGTCACTTTACAAAAGAGCTAGAAGATGAGATGTTAGCAGGTAATGCTCATATGGCAGTTCATTCATTAAAGGATGTTCCAACTTATATTCCAGATGGATTGGAACTTGTAGCTATTACAACTCGTCAAGACCAATCTGATGTTTTTTTATCTCATAAATATAGTTCATTAGATGAGTTACCTCTTGGAAGTGTTGTAGGAACAACAAGTCTTAGAAGAAGAATGCAACTTTTGAAAATTAGACCTGATTTAAAAATCAAAGATTTAAGAGGAAATGTTAATACAAGACTTAGAAAATTATCAGATGGAGAGTATGATGCTATTATTTTAGCATATATAGGGCTTTATCGTCTTGATTTACTCAAAGATATTCCTTATACTCAAAAGTTACCTCTTGATAAAATGATACCTCCTATGGGTCAAGCATCTTTGGGAATAGAAATAGTTAGTTCAAATAGTAAAGTTAGAGAGATAGCTGAGTTTCTAAATGATAAAGATAGTTTTTTACTTACAAAATTAGAGAGAGATTTTATAGCAAAAATAGGAGCTGGATGCTCTGCACCTGTTGCTGTTAATGCAACTATTTATAATAATACTATTAAAATAGAGGCAATGATAGGTTATTCTAATGGTACTAATATTTTACATAAATCTCTTAGTTCAAATAAAGAGAATAGTTCTACTCTAGGAGAAGAGTTGGCTTCTTTTATGATAAAAGAAGGAGCTTTAGATATATTGAAAAATGCTGAAAAAATAGCATTTAAAGATGAAATGCCTCAAAGACTATAACCTATAATATTATATAGGTTATATCTCCTCCTTTGTTAAAAAATATTAAACTTAAATAACAGATATTCCTTTCAATCCTCTATAAAATATATTTAAATAAATAATGTTAACCTTATGTATAATATTTAGATATTTTACTTAATATTAAATTAATGTTAAAGAATTAATTAATATAATTACTATATAAATTTAATATAAATTAAAGAAAGTAGGAATATATAATGAAATTAAAAGAGGTAGCAGATATTATCAAGGGAACTTATTTAAAAGAGAAAGAGAATAATATAGAAAATCATACGATATATAAAGAGCTTACAATGTTGTCGTTAGAACCTATATCTTTTATAGATGATAGAAAACTTATAGAGGTAGATAGTAATAAAAAAGTATCGTTAGAAAATCTAACTCAAGAGGGTGATGTAATTGTTAGTTTGTATTTTCCTATGATTGCTTGTTTTGTAGAAGAGGGACAAAGTGGTTTAGTTATTCCTCATTATATGGCAGCTATTAGAGTTAAAGATAGTGCTAAAATAGACCCTCGATTTATAGTTCAATTTATAAATTCTACTAGAGGTAGAAAAGCTATTTGTGATAGAATTTCTGAGCTTTATACTATTAGACCTACATCTTTGCCTTTGACTTATCTAAATAATGTGGATATTCAAAAAGATGAGAATACTCTATTAGAGAGTTTTTAAATATAAAAGTAGTTTGATA
>Ga0256828_1000814_pt1 | contig 20199 bp, 21 predicted proteins | sample CV88metaG_FD_185993 | JGI IMG/M metagenome (GOLD analysis project Ga0256828, IMG submission 185993) | Hydrothermal vent microbial communities from East Pacific Rise, Pacific Ocean - CV88 | ecosystem: Environmental > Aquatic > Marine > Hydrothermal vents | place: Pacific Ocean: East Pacific Rise...
TGATATTTTAGTTCCAGACTTCTCTTACTTACATGCTATTAAAAGTAAAATTAAAGCTGTAATTATTACTCATGCTCATGAAGATCACATTGGTGCTGTTCCTTACTTGTTTAAAGAACTTCAATTTCCAATTTGGGGAACACCTCTTGCCTTGGCAATGATTGAGAACAAATTTCAAGAGCATGGACTTATGGAACATGTAAAACTTTTTAACTATGTTACAAAAAGAAAACAGTATGATATTGGTAGCTTTAAAATTGAGTGGATGCACAACACACACTCTATTGTAGATGCATGTTCATTGGCAATAGAATCAAAAGTTGGAACATTTATTCACACGGCTGACTTCAAGATTGACCATACACCAATAGATAACCAAACGATGGATTTACAACGTTATGCTTACTATGGTGCAAAGGGTGTACTTTGTCTTTTCTCTGACAGTACAAACTCTCACAACCCAGGTTTCACAAAATCTGAAGCTGTGGTAGGAAAAACATTTGATACTCTATTTGACCTTGCAAAAGGTCGTGTAATTATGTCAACATTCTCATCAAATACACACCGTATTTACCAAGCGATGGAGCGTGGAATAGCAGCAGGTAGAAAAATCTGTGTTATTGGTCGTTCTATGGAGAGAAACATTGAAACTACTAGACGACTAGGATATGTAGATATTCCAGATAAGCACTTTATAGAGCCACATGAAGTACCTAAGTATGCTGAAGATCAAGTTCTTGTAGTTACAACAGGTTCACAAGGTGAGGCTATGGCTGCCCTATCTCGTATGGCTAACAATGAACACAGACACATTAAGCTTAAGCCTTCTGATACGATTATTATATCAGCTCATGCTATTCCGGGTAATGAAGGTTCTGTTTCTGCACTTATGAACAGACTTGTAAAAGCTGGTGTTACTGTACGTTATAAAGACTTTGAAAATATTCACGTTTCAGGACATGCAGGACAAGAGGAACAGAAACTTATTTTAAGATTGATTCAGCCTAAGTTCTTCTTGCCTGTACATGGTGAGTACAACCATATTCATAAACATGCACAGACAGCAGTGGCTTGTGGTGTAGATAAGAGAAATATTTTACTTATGAGTGATGGTGACCAGATAGAGATATCTACCAAATATCTTAAGAAAGTAAAAACTGTTAAAACAGGTAAAAGCTTTATTGATAATCAGAACAACAAAGAGATTAAACTAGATATTGTAGAAGATAGACAAAAACTCTCTATTGATGGAATTGTAAATATTGCTGTACAGATTAATAAATCGAATAAGAAGATGGCAGGAAAGCCAATTATCTCAACCTATGGTTTGGTACCAGATAAAGAAGATAAACGTTTTGCACATGAAATAGAGAACATTATAGATACTTTCCTTATCAATGCAGACGAGAAAAAGTTATCATCTGCAAAATCTATTGAAACTGAACTTCAAGGAATTGTTCGTAAGTATATCGTTCGTACAAAAAGACGTTATCCTATTATCATTCCAGTTGTGTTTATGCCTTAATACTTTATAAGAAGTAGAGTTTAATTAAAAACTCTACTTTTCCTTTTTTTTCTTCGTTAAAACCCCCAATAATCACTTAAAATCATAAAAATATACCTAAAAACTTAAAAAGTTATTCACCATGTGAAAAAGATAAAATTATCTACTTTTTTTTGGCAATAAACCAGTAAATAGGCAATATGAATCATAATTTTATATTGCGTTATGTTATTTGATTAAATAGGTGAATAACTATTCTTTTTAAAATTTAGATGTACTAAATTTTATTTATTAATATTTGGAATAAGCCTAAAGTAAAAAAGAATTTTTTAAAAGTAAAATAGGCTCTCTAAAAGCCTAAAAATAGGGCTTTGTTTGAGAAATGTAAAAAAGATTTAACAGTCTGTTTGAAACTAAGTTGGAATAGATAATTCTTTTGTTAAAAGAGAGTAGAAAAATCACATTTGTACATATCTAAATATCTAATAATTATTATTAAATTATGCGATAAAATAATTTTATTTTATTTTCTAAATAAAAAAGCTCGTTAAAGACTGAAATATAGGTATTTTAAGTAAAAAAGAGCAAAACAGTATGATTTAGACACGAGAGAAATGGAATTATGTGAACAACTTATTTACCCTCTTCTATAATGCTGTTATTTAACATATATAAGGATTTGATTTTTATGTTAATTTGCTAAAAAAGTAGAATAAATAGAACAATCTGTTTCAATCTTTCCCTTTTTAAATCATTTTATAAAGATTTTTAGCCTATTTTAGTTAAAATTTCCAAATTATTATGGAAAAAAAGGATTGTAATGAATATTACAGCAACAAAAACCAATACAGCAAACGTATCGGTAGTAGCAAAAATTGACGCTGCTGACATAGAGAAAAATATTGTTAAAGCAGCTAAACATATTGCTAAAACAGCTTCAGTAGATGGTTTTAGAAAAGGTAAAGTACCTGTAGCAACTATTAAAAAAATGTATGGTGAGCAACTTCAACAAGATGCTGAGAACCAAGCTATTCAAGATGTTCTTGAAGCTGCTAAAAAAGATTTAAATATCAATCAAGCTGATATTATTGGTGATCCTTCATTTAAAAAGTATGAAAAATTAGAAGATGGTAGTATCGAAACTGAGATTACTCTTTCACTTAGACCAACTGTTGAAGCAGAAGGTTATGATAAGTTAGCTCCTAAATATGATGAGCCAACAGTAGAAGATGAAGAGCTTGAAGAGCGTCTTAAAACATTACTTGATAACAACACACCATTTAAAAAGCTTAAAAGAAAAAGAGCTTTAAAAGAGGGTGACCAAGCAAACTTTGATTTTGTTGGTAAAATTGATGGTGAAGAGTTTGAAGGTGGAAAAGCTGAAGGTTTTGAACTTGTAATTGGTTCAGGTCAATTCATTCCTGGTTTTGAAGACCAAATGGAAAAAATGAAAATTGAAGAGACTAAAGACATTACTGTTACTTTCCCTGAAGATTACCAATCAGCAGACCTTGCTGGTAAAGAGGCTGTATTTACTGTAACTTTAAATGATATTAAAGAAAAAGGTGAAGCAGAGCTTGACGAAGATATGGTTAAGAGACTTATCCCTGGTGATGATTCTGCAACAGCAGAAACAGTAAAAGAGAAAATTTCTGAACAAATTAAAAGTGAAAAAGTTTCTAAAATTTATAACGAAACATTAAAACCACAACTTATTGAAGCTTTGGTTGCTGAGTATGACTTTGACTTACCAGAAAACATTGTAGAGCAAGAGATTGATGCACAGGTAAACAACAAAGCTAAAGATATGAGCGAAGAAGAACTTGCTACATACAAAGACAACAATGAGAAAATTGATGAACTTAGAGACTCTGTAAGAGAAGAAGCAACACGTTCAGTAAAAGCTACTTTCCTTGTTGATGCATTGGCTAGAAAAGAAGGTATTGAGGTAAACGATCAAGAAGTTACTCAAACTATCTATTACGAAGCAATGATGTCAGGTCAAGATCCTCAGCAAGTTATTGAGTATTACCAACAAAACAATCTTTTACCAGCAGTTAAAATGGGAATGATTGAAGACAAACTATTTGCTAAAATCATTGGAATAGAAAAATAATTTTTTAAACCAATACACCTTCGTGGGCATGATTGCCCACACTCCCAATACACTTCTAAGTAAAAAAAGTGTATTCTCTTAACAATTAAATATTCAAATTATAAAAGGTACTATTAATGAGTTATATTCCTTATGTTGTAGAACAAACAGGTCGTGGTGAAAGATCTTACGATATCTATTCAAGATTATTAAAAGACAGAATTATCATGATGAGTGGTGAAGTAAACGACCAAGTGGCATCTACGATTGTAGCACAACTTCTTTTTTTAGAAGCACAAGATCCAGACAAAGATATCTATTTTTATATTAACTCTCCAGGTGGAGTTATCACTTCTGGTTTGGCTATGTTCGATACCATGAATTACATTAAACCAGATATCGTAACCATTTGTATAGGTCAAGCAGCATCTATGGGTGCATTTTTACTTTCATCTGGAACAAAAGGTAAGCGTTATGCACTTCCAAATGCTAGAATTATGATTCACCAGCCATCAGGTGGAGCTCAAGGGCAGTCTACAGATATTCAGATTCAAGCAGAAGAGATTCAACGTCTAAAAGATACTCTCAATCAAATCATGGGTGAGAATTGTGGTAAAAAAGCAAAACAACTTGAAAAAGATACAGAGAGAGACAACTTCATGTCATCAGCTGAAGCTGTAGAGTATGGGCTTATTGACCAAGTATTAACTAAGAGTTTTAGCTAAGGTTTTCTATGATTCGTGATATTGTAATTTACCCTGACAAGCGTTTAAAGTTAATCTCTAAAGAGGTTACAACGTTTGACAGTGAACTTCATGATTTACTTGATGATATGTATGAGACCATGGTTTCTAAAAATGGGGTTGGTTTAGCAGCTATTCAGATAGGTGTTGATAAACGTGCGTTAATCATCAATCTTCCAAGTGAGGATGATGAAGATGCTGTACAATCAAAAGAGGATACTTTAGAGATTATAAACCCTGTATTTATTAAAAAAGAGGGTTCTTGTAAGCACCAAGAGGGTTGTTTAAGTATTCCTAAGGTCTATGAAGACATAGAACGTGCAGAGCATGTTGTTATAGAGTATCAAGACCGTCATGGTGAAAAACACACCATAGACAACAACGAGTTTTTAGCGATAGCTTTACAACATGAGGTAGACCACTTAGATGGTAAAGTCTTTATAGAAAAACTCTCTTTTATAAAGCGTAAAAAGTTTGAAAAAGAGTGGAAGAAAAGGTTTAAATAAGGTGTAGGCTTTCAGCTACACCTACTCTTAACTTTTTTATTTTACTTCTTTAATTATTTAAAATGTATAAAAAAAATTCACAAAATATTTTTCTTATTTGTCACTAATCATCCAATATTTTTCTTTTTCTTTATTTATAATAATCTTTTTATTGCAAATAAAATCTTTATGTTATTATGAATAAAGGAGATTTTATGAAAAAAATATTTAGTGTTTCATTGTTATTAATCAGTATGTTACTTATTCAGGCTTGTGGTGGAGGTAGTAGTGGTGGTGAAGGAACTCCTTTAGCTAAGAGTGTCGAAAATTTTTCTGACATATCAGGTGTTTGGAATATTACAGTTAAAGAGAATGGTGTAACTGATATAGCTTATGCTTATATTGATAATAATGGAAATCTTACTATTTATGATTATTTGAATGATGGTTATGATAATGGTGCTGATTGTTATGCACTTGGAAATGGTATATTAACTCATAATAATGCAGATAGCTTTACAGATGCTGATGGAGAGTCGTTTACTGCGAAGTTAGAAAATAATATACTTATTTTAACCTATGCAGATCATGTAGAAAGATATACAAAGGAAACAGATTTAACGAAAGCTACATTAGATAGTTTATCATGTGAAAATTATGGAAGTAATATATTGAATACTCCTGTAGCAACCATGAAAGCAAAAGATATAATTTCGATTGTGTATCGCTATTCTAAAAATATCTGTGAAAGTCAAGAGCTAAAGGACTCTTTAGCTCTTAATTTAGGTGTTCGTAATATTATTACAAGTTCAGAAAGTAATGATGTTGATTGTACAACATATGATAGAATTGATAATGGTTCAACATGTGCTGAAAATAGAGACTCAACAGAGTATTCATTAGATACAAGTTGTGTGATTGGTGCTGATGTTCCAGTAAATTCAAAAGTTATGAATAAGTCTTATGGTTTACAATCAGTACAAAAAGGGATAAATAAGCTATTATCTAAATAGCTTCCCCTGCTCTCAAGCCACAAACCCAAGCAAAGTGGAGGTTAAAGCCTCCTCTGTCTCCATCTACATCGAGTACTTCACCTGTAAAGTAAAGCCCTTTGTTTAGTTTTGACTCCATGGTTTTAGGATTTACCTCTTTCGTATTAATACCACCTGTAGCAACTTCTGCACCTTTATAACCACGGCTCCCATTTACTGTGAATTCAAATGCTTTTATTTTGGCTACGATTTTTTCTAGCTCTTGCATGTTTGAGGCAATGGAGCCTACGGTTTCATTTTGTAGTTTTAATGCTTCGAGAATAGGTAGTATGAGCTTTTTATTGATAAAGCCTTGCATCCATACCTTGAGTGGTTTAGAACTCTTTTTGACTAGGCTTTTTTTCATAAGGGCAAGGAGTTGTCCATGACTCATTTTTGGCATGAGGTCAATGATTAACATAATACTTTTCTTTTTTGAAAGTTCTTCCATGATAAAACGGCTAATATCGAGTATGGCTAAACCAGAAATACCATAAGTGGTGAAGAGTACATCACCCTGCTTCTCTATGGTACCTTTGGCTGTCTCTATGCTCACCCTACTCTCTACTTTTACCCCAGCCATCTGTTTTAAGTAAGATTCTTTATGTGAAGAAGTGAGTTGCACCAAGCTAGGAAAAGGTTTGACCAGTGTATGCCCTAGCCTCTTAGCAAAGTTGACACCATCATCAACGCCACCCAGTTGTGGAGCTGAAATGTGACCCGTGGCTATGACCAAGCTAGGAGCTATAGCTTTTCCTTTTGTATGTTTTACTTCATAACTATTGTTCTGTTTTGAGATATTTGTAACTTCTGTTTCACAAAGAATTTTAACGCCAAGTTGTTCACATTCACAAAGAAGAAGCTCAACCACAGACGAAGCTTGAAGAGACATGGGAAAAACTTTTCCCTCTTTGGCTTCTATGAGTTCTAGTCCTATGGACTTAAAAAACTGTTTAATGCTTTGGTAACTGTAGCCATCAAGTGACTCTGTTATAAAAGAGGGATTCTGTGAGTAGAAACGATTGCTGTTAGGCTTTTGGTTTGTGATGTTACATTTACCATTACCTGTAGCGAGAAGTTTTTTACCAACTTTGTTGTTTTTTTCTAAAATAAGAACTTTCTTACCACGTCGTGCAGTAACAATGGCTGTGACCAATCCACTCGCCCCTGCTCCTATAACTATAACATCTGCCATCTATTTAACTTTCTTCTTTATCCCCTCGATGGTTCTTTTTAGAACGGCTGTATCTAGGTTATCATTCCCAAAAAGTTCCTCTTGAACATGCAAAGCTTTTTTATAGTATGTCAGTGCTGATGGATATTTTTCTGTTTTATCATATACCTTTGCTATATCTATATAGCTGGACAATACATTTTCATTTACTTCACCTGATATATTTTTATCTATCTCTAAAGCTTTAAAGTAATATTTGAGTGCATTGCTGTTTTTATCTAAGGCATCATAGGTAGAACCAACATTGTAGTAGGTGGTGGCACGTTCAGGACTGTTTAAATCGAGTACAATATTATCTATTTTCATGGCTTTGGTATAATACTCTAACGCTTTGTTATAGTTTTCCATTTCATCATAGTCTAAACCGATATTGTTATAGTCAAGAGATATCTCAGCACTGTTTTTTTTGTAATACTGTAAATCTTCTTCTAGTTGTTTTAAGTCCAACTCTAAGGCTTTTTTATAGTTGCCTTCATCAAAAAAAATTTGTGCAAGTTTGCTATACTCTTGCTTAGGTTTACCCTCTTTTAATTGTTTTGTTATTCGTGTATTTGGGTTATTGTTCTCTCCACATCCGAGGAAAGATAACGAGAAGCCTAAAATTAGTGATAATATTAATATTTTCTTATTCATTATAAGTTTCCTCACTTTGGTAATCTGATCGCAATTTTACCATAAATAAACTCCATTTTTTGTATGATACGCAAATTAAATATGAAGGATAAGAATGAGTGCATTAGTAGAATTTTCAATGTTTCCTACAGAGCAAACCCAAAGTAAAAGTATTTTTGTTGCACGTGTTTTGGACATTGTCGATAGAAGTGGATTGGCATATCAGTTAACACCTATGGGAACCATTATAGAGGGTGAAACTGTAGCTGAGGTATTGGCTGTGATTAATGAAGCTTATCTTGAATTACAGAAAGATTGTGGACGGATTTACAGTTCTATTAAAATTGACTATAGAGATGGACCGATTGGACGGCTGGGAAAAAAAGTGAATTCTGTAGAAGAGAAACTTGGACGCTCATTAAACAGTTAGATTTTGATATAATCACTTAAAAATTTTTGGAGAGTATAATGTGTGTTGAAAAACTACAAAAAATTCTATTGGCATTAACCCTTGGTATCGCTATGATGTTGGCAGCTTCTGGTTCTATAAAGGCAGCTTTTTTACTGCAGTTAGGTATCATGGTCATTTTAATTTTGAGTGGATTAACAGGCTTTTGTTATATTACAAAAGTACTGAGCACAGCTTTTCCATCATGTAATAACGAGGAGAAAAAGTAGTGGAAAAAGTTTCATATAAAGACGCAGGTGTAGATATTGATGCAGGTAATGATTTTGTCGAGGCAATAAAGGCTGATGTAAAATCAACATTTGATAAAAATGTTATAGGAGGCATCGGTTCTTTTGCTGGTGCATATGCTCTTCCAACAGGTTATAAAGAACCTGTTATATTGTCAGCAACAGATGGTGTGGGTACCAAGTTAAAACTGGCTATTGAGAGCAATAAGTTTGATACCGTGGGAATCGACTTGGTTGCGATGTGTGTCAATGACCTTATTTGTAACTTTGGTACACCAATGTTTTTCTTAGACTACTATGCAACAGGACATTTGGTTCCTGCAAATGCAAAAGATGTGGTTGCTGGAATCGCAGAAGGTTGTAGAAGAAGTGAATGTTCTTTGGTAGGTGGTGAAACTGCTGAGATGCCAGGTATGTACTCTGATGACGATTTTGATTTGGCTGGTTTTGCAGTAGGAATAGCAGAGCGTTCTGAGATGGATACAGTTTCAAATGTTAAAGAGGGGCAGGTTATTTTAGCTCTTCCAAGTTCTGGTGTTCACTCAAATGGTTATTCACTCGTTAGAAAACTTTTCTTTGATAAACTAGGAATGAGTTTAGACTCTGAGTTTAATGGTAAACCTCTTATCGAGACACTACTTGAACCAACTAGAATTTATGTAAAAGAGTTTAAAGCCAATAGAGAGAATATTACAGCATTGGCACATATTACCGGTGGTGGAATCGTAGAAAATTTACCACGTGTACTTCCTGAAGGTATGAGAGCACAAATCTCTAAAGAGAGCATTAGAGTGCTTCCTGTTTTTGAATTTATGTCTCAGTATGTAGAAGAAGAAGAGATGTTTAGAACTTTCAACATGGGTGTAGGTATGGTTTTAGTGGTAGATGCAGACAAAGTAGATGCTGTTTGTGCCAATACCGATGCTTATGTGATAGGTGCGATTATTGCTGCTGAAAAAGGTGTTGACTTAGTATAACATCTGATTATGAACCAAAATTACTATTTTATTGTAGATATTGGGTTTAAAATCAAAATTATGCAATTTTTTTTATGATTATCTTAAATATAAACTATTTATCTGATATAATATTTTATGAAAGAGAAAAAAGACAAACTAACACTCCGACAAATGGAGATATTTTTAAATGTTGTTAAAGAGGGGCATCTTACTAATGTAGCAAGAAATATGGGACTTAGTCAGTCTGCTATTTCTATGGCAATTAAAGAGCTTGAGAAAATCTTAGGTAATCCTCTCTTTGACAGAATTAATAAAAAACTTATATTAAATGAGATGGGTCGTGCTTTCGAGAAAGAGATTTCACCCATCATAAAAAAAATCAATGATATTGAGTATGAGTTTAAAAACACAGTGAACAAAGGTATGGTTCGAGTAGGGGCTAGTACAACTATTGTTGACTACTTAATGCCTCCTATTATCTGTTCCTATATGAATAACTATCCTGATGTTAAAGTCGCACTAAAAGAGGGCAATACAAAAACCATTGTAAACCTTATAAAAGAGGGGAACCTTGATGTTGGTTTTATAGAAGGTATTGTTAATGATGCTGATATTATTAAAGAGATAGTAGGGGTAGATGAACTTGTGGTAGTTACAACGGATGAAGAACTCTCTTTAGAGTGTTTTATAGATACCATTCAAGATAAAAAATGGGTACTAAGAGAAGAGGGTTCTGGAACACGTGAGGTATTTTTAGATTATGTAAAAGATAAAGTTGAACATATCAATATCTTTTTAGAGTTGGGGCATACCGAGTCTATAAAGTCACTACTTATGAACCATCAATGTCTGACTTGTATCTCTAAAATTGCTGTGAAAAATGAGATTGAGAATAAAAAGCTTATTCATATTCCTCTAAAAAACTTTGAATGTAAACGTAACTTTTATATGATTTATCATAAAGATAAGTATAGAAGTGAACTTTTTGAAAAGTTTGTCTATTTTACAAAAAGTATGATGGTTCAGATGTTAGAGGATAGTCGTTAGTTCAATCTATTTTTTGCTTCTTCATACTCAAAAGGATGATTTAAATTTAAAAACTCTTTGCTATAAATTTTAATCTTTTGGGTATGTACATCGTTTAACAGAGCCTGTAAGCGATGATTATCTTCTTCTAAAAACTTTTTTGCATGATTTAAAATTGTACATCTATATATACCACAGAGAGGCTCTAATCCATTATCTGATTCGGTAATAACAACATTTTTTTCTCTATCTGCCTCTTTATAAAGTTTATCTATGGTTTGGGTAGATACAAAAGGTGCATCCACAGAGAGTATAAATACCTCCTCTTCTTCCAAGGTCTCAAAAATAGAAACCAAAGCTACAAGAGGTGATGAATTCTTATACCTATCTTCTATAACATCTACAGAAAAATCAAACTTATTATTTTTAGCAGAGATATAAATTTTATCAAAATAGGAAGAGAGTCGTCTGTATTGGTACTCTGCAAGACTATTATACTTTCCAAAAGGTAAAAGTGCTTTGTCTTGTTGCATACGTGAGCTTTTACCTCCAGCCATAATGACCAATGTTTTTTTCATATTATTTTGTATTTGCAACCCATTCTATAACAGTATTGGCAAGTTTTCTACCATATTTGGCTGAGTATTTATCGTTAACTAGAACAACAACCACATAGAGTTTACCTGAAACTCCTTCTACATAACCTGCAATGTTTGCAACGTGTTTAATGGTACCTGTTTTCATCCATGCTCGACCAAATACAGAAGAGTTAGCAAAACGTCTTTTAATGGTTCCATCTACTCCTGCAATAGAGAGTGTATTCATCCAACGTTGACCATAGTTTTTATACCCATGTTTTAAAAGGTTTGCTAGGGATTGTGCTGTTATTTTTGAGCTTCTTGAAAGTCCTGAACCATTATCTATAAAAGTTGTTCCTTTTTCTAAGATGTTGTATCTACCAAGTATTCTTTCTATGGCTTTTCTACCACTGTATGGTGTTCCTGGTTTTCCATAAATCTTTACGCCCAGTGTTAGCATAAGTTGACGTGCATAGAGGTTGTTACTCTTTTTTGCTACGATAGATATAATCTCTTCTAAGCTTTTTGAGTAGTGTGAAAAAATATATTTAGCATTTTTAGGTGTTGCTTGGAGTTTAAACTTTCCTGTGACCTTAATGCCTCTTTGTTTCATTTTATCTCTTAATGCATAGTAAAAAGAGAGATAGGGTTTGGTTAATACCTTACAAACCGTACGCTCTGAACAGTGACGAGATATTTTACCAGAGAAGGTAAGTGTTGATTGTTTTATACTGACACGAGGCCAAGCACGTTTACCTCTACAAGAACCGTTAATAACCTTTAATTTGTTCACTACTTTGTAGCTTCTATCTGGTACATCTTTTGAAATTTTTGCTTTTCTTCCTCTAAATGTTACACATACTGTACTTTTTCGTTCATTGAACATCATGGCATCAGGCATGGCATTGTAAGGACTGTATCTGTTTTTATCAAAGCCAGAATTGTTTTTTGTTGGGACTTTAAAAAGTGTTCTATCTATAACAATATTACCAACAACACGTCTAATCCCAGCATCTTTTATTTGCGAAACTATAGAGTCTAAATCTTCCGTCTTAAGGGTAGGGTCTCCAGAAGCTTTAACGATAAGATTACCATGTAGTACTCCATTTTTAATGCTTCCTGTATGGTAGAATTTTGTCTCCCAGCTGTAGTTGTAGCCCAATGAAAGTAAAGAAGAGTAGATGGTGAGCAGTTTTATAACAGAAGCAGGAGAACGTTTGGTATGACTTTTCCATGAAACTAAAGGATATGATGAATTGACAGCTTCTATGTGAATGCTGTAGTTATTTTTATTTAAGGGAATAGAACTTAACTCTTGTGCCAAATCATTGGGGACTGAACGTGCAGAGAGATGAAGTGAAAAGAGTAACGTAAACAATAAAAATATCAGTTTTTTCATAGAGTGCCTTTAAAGTATATATTATTTAATAGTAGTAAAAAAAATCTTTAGAGAAGCCTATATTATCACTATTTGACGAATGTTTTTTCTTTTATGAAACACTCTTCTAACGAGAATTAACTTATAATAATATGATTTATTATTTTTATTTTTACTTTATTAGGAATATAATAAAAATATTTGTTATTATAGTAGACAAGGAGTAGTATGAAATTTCGAACAATGACACCAAATTTTTTAGTAGAAAATGTGGCAAAGACTACAGCTTTTTATCATGAAAAATTAGGTTTTAGAATTAAAATGGCTTTAGAAAGAGATACAGAAAGTATTGAACAATCTTTAACCAAATCAAAAGAATATACTTATGCAGTTGTGCATAGAGGTAATATAAACCTTATGTTTGTTCAATCTTTAACTTTTAGAGAAGATATATGGGATACAGAGCTAAGATACCCTGGAGCATCGGTACTTTTTTATATTGATGTAGATAAGGTAGATAAAATCTACCTTGAGTTTAAAGATAAAGGTGTAGAGATTGTTAAAGAGTTAACAACCACATGGACTGGAAGACGAGAGTTTTATATTAAAGATTGTAATGGTTACATCTTAGCTTTTAGTGAACATCTTTAATGGCAGGATGCACTACCCATTTGAAAGCTAATAAAAGAAGCAAGAAGTAACATTAAAATACCATAAATTGAAACTTTTTTAGCTTTAGTCTTAATATCATCTTTTGTAACTGAAGAAAAGTATCCAACTATAAAGTCTAATAATTTCTTCAAAACAAAAAGAATTATTGCTGCAAAAGCTAAATATCCTATAACCGTTACTATATCACTTTGATTTGAAGAAAGTGATGTAAGTATTCCGGATATAAATTCCCCAATAGTAGTGAAAATATTTCCTAAAAAAGGCCAAAACCAAGTAGTAAAATTATTAAACTGTTCTTTCATAAAATTTCCCTATTTATTAATATGAAATATTATACCATTTTATTTTTATTTATTATCTTCTGATTTATAATATATAGAAAAAATATTCTGCTACACGCAAAGTACACATAATATTGTTATAATTAATTTAAGCCTGACATAGGGAATTATATATATTAAATTACTATTTAAAGTGTACTTTAATTGTATGTCAATGAAAACTCCTTATTCATTTATATTCTCCCTTTCTCCCATTTAATTTCTATGTTAGGTTCAAGAAATTCTTAAATTTGATTATTAATATTCTAAAATATTTTATTTTGTTTTACTGAAAAATAGAGTATACTAATATAATTTTAGGACGTGAGGATATAAATAATGAAAAAAATTTTAATACATTTTGAAAAAAACAATATTATAAATAAAAAAATTGTTGTTAGTGTGATTTGGATATTTTCTATTGTTACTTTGTCACTTTTGTTGGCTATAACTTATCAAGAGTTAATTTCTGAGCAATTAAGAAACAGAGGATCAATAGTTGAAATTTTAATTGGAGTTGCCGTAGGCGTACTTCTTATCAGTGGACTTTTATCAAGCTCAAAATTGGCACGTTGGGTAATATTGTTAATTGCATATCTCACACTGGTCAGCCCTTTTGTTACCTATGCAATGTTACAAATGTTTATGCCCGAAATTGAAGAAGATTTTTGGACGATATTTATACTTCCCAATATTATGATGTCAATATTTATTATTGTACTCTTGAGTAATAAAATATCATTACAATTATACTCTTTGAAAAAAGATAAAAAAGCACGTATTAAAGAGCAGATATATCTATGTGCATTAGCAATTGCTTTAACTGGACTCTATACATACTATATTTATATTCCAATTTTATTTAAAACAGCAAGTTAGATTTAAATATTTGAGTTAATTTCTTTTAGTTTAAATTAAGAACTAAAGATATAAATCTTGCTATAATATTAACATAAATAATTAAGGAAAAACCTATGTTAACAATATATAATAAAAATAGTGGTCTAAAAAAGAAGTTTTCAGTAGTTATTATTTGGTTGGTAGCCATTGCTATGTGTTACTCTTTGGTAAACTTTCTTATGAACACAGAGATTTCTTTGGGTTTACTGTTTGTTCCAGCGTTGGTAGGCTTTATAGTTATTGCAGCAATACTTTTACGTTGTAAAATAGGAAGAGGATTTACTTTATTTGGTATATATATATTAATGCTATTTCCTTTTTTATCAGCATTGATTACCCATACCCCTCTCGATATAAAGGTAGCACTTCTCTCCGTACTCTTTGGGCTATTAGCCATCTATGCATTTTCAAATGAGAAAGCAATGGATTTATTTTATATTGAGTCGAACCCCAAAGAGCATGTTTTCTATGCACTAGGGGCAGGGCTCTTAATCGTAGCCTACCTCAAGTTTTTTTAAATATCTAGCTTATGAGTTTGTTTAGCTGCTCATAAGCTTCTATCTCTTCTATCCACTCAGGTCTAATCTTTTTAAATCCATATCTGGCACCTACAACCATACCAGCGACTATGGCACGTGCAGCACTGTCTCCTCCAGCATCTAAGTTCACTTCCAATAATGTTTCAAAATCATTATGGTAGTTGAGTAAAAGATATATGGTTGAAGCTAAAGCACCCTCTACATTAGAACCTGTTCCCAAGGTCTTCATGGCAACATTACTAGGTTTGTCTTTTAATGCTACAGCTTTTTCTACTTCTGCTTCAACCATTTCACCATAAAACTTTGCCCGTTCGAGTAGAGTGTTTTCTACGTCTAAGTTGTAAATCATAGCTAATGTTACTTCTGCAATATACTTACTGGCTTCTATGGTCTCTTTTGTCATATGTGTTAAACAGTTATGAAACTTTACACTCTCCAACATCTCATCCATTCCTTTTAGCGTAAAGAGTATAGGTGCATGTCGCCCTACAACAGAGAGGTCATGAGAACTTGAACCAGCAGCAAGAAATGAACGACCAGATTTAATGTTGATAAGAGTATCTTTAGAGGCTTTGTCCAGTTTTGCTTGATAGGTATTCATTTTTTTTTGCCAAATATCACCGTAAATAAATGGATCATAGACTTTACTTTCACTCATGTACTCTAGTAACCAAATACTCTGTTCTCCATAGAGGCTAAACTTTTTATTATTTCCATAAGCATCGCCCAGAAGAGAACCCCACATAAGTCCTTTTAGTTTGTCTTTGTTCATTGTAGTTCCTCATATTTTATTATTTGCACTTTAACGAAAATATACTTAAGTTACTGTTGTTTAGAAATATAAGGTAGGGTTTGTTGAGTACGTGAAGAGACAACAGCTTTTACCGTAACCAAATAGAGTTAGTGGGAAATAATTTATAAAGTAAAAGCCATCTATGAGAGTCGATATAGAATAAGAAAAAGGTAAAGAAATTTGACTCTCATGCCCATAGTATAGTAGTGTTCTGTGTTTTAATCGTGTATCTATTTCTTTTGTTTAAAATTGTACATCATAATAGAAGCAGCTACAGCGACGTTAAAACTTTTAATATTTGGCATCATCTCAATGTTCACAATATGGTCACAATAACTTAAAATTTCAGTTGAAATACCATGCCCCTCATGTCCCATAATTAGCACCCACTTTTTTGGAACAATGGCTTCTGATAAAGGTATAGACTCTTTGGTGATCTCAGCTGCAAAAATAGTATAACCTTCTGCTTTTAGTTCTTTTATGGTCTCAATTATATCCTCATATAAGTGGGTTCTCAACATAGCCATATGTCCCATAGAGACTCTTAATGCTCGTCTTCCAAATGGATGAGGACCTTGTTTTGGTAATATATATGAGTTCACACCCAAAGCAGCAGCAGAACGTGCTATGGAGCCTACATTTTCTGTTGAAGTGATGTTGTCTAACATTATGATGTTGTCATCAAGTTTATCAACTGCTGTAAGCTCTGGTCGTGTTCCATGCATCATGACATTTTGGTGAACTTTATGACCTACTATGTTCTGCATAAGTTTTTTGTCAGCCACATAGAGTAGGGGAATATTTTTACTTTTTATAAGCTCTTCAAATTCACGGTAATACTCCTCTGTAGCAAGAAGACTTTTGACTTTTATGTCAGTTTCAAGGAGTAGGTTAACCACTTTTGCACTGTCTGCTATAAAAGAGTTGTCTTTTGTAAAGAGGTTATCCCGTAACTGTTGATAGATGAGTAGTTCTGGTATATCTATATTGGTTATTTGTGTTAAATTCATAATAGAAATTATAACAGAGTTTACTATATTGACTCTGTTTTTATATCCAGTTCTAAGGTATGTTTCCCAATGTTTAAAATAAGTGGTTTACCCAAATCTTTTAAAGCTGTAAGTTTAATGGTGTTCTTGTCTATAAAATCTATATCAATACTAGATGGAAACATAAGACTTTGTAAAACATCTATTTTGGAGCTTGGTGGAAAGTAAAATATATTACTCTCATTTTTATGTATGGTAAATCTATTTTGTGTAGAAGTAACTTTGTGTAGAGGCGCATCAAATGTTCGAGTCGTAAATGACCAATTTTTCTTTAGCTCTTTGCCATCAACCATGGCTATAAATTTAACTTGGTATTGACTGTTCCAGTCAAGTCTTTTTAGAGGAAAAAGTACAAAATCAAAGTTATTTAGACGTTGATTTGGGTCAGATTTATGGTCATATATTAATGTATCGTTTACAAGTTGTCCTTCATTGTTAAAAAGTTCAAATTTAAGAAGCTTTACTTTATTAAAAATTGCTTGGTTAAAACTTACACTAATAGGAAAACCAGAAACACTATGTGATGGAAGTGGGTCTGGAAGCTCATCAAAAAATGCTGCTGGAATATCTTTTTGGTTTGCAAAAGGGTAGGTTACTACTTTTGCATTATCATCCTTATGACTTTTAAGTGCTTTTGCTAACACTTTATTTGGTATGTAACCCTTTTTAGGATTTTTAAAATTCTTCTCTTTATAGAGTTTATTAAGGGCTTTAGCACTCATGTCATAGACAAAGGCTGTCTTGGTTTTATTGTCCATATTTTGTCGTATACCAATACCTATTTCATCACTCTGAAAGTCAAGAAATGCCATACGGTGGTAGATAGCAGAGAAGAGACCATCGACAGACTCTTTGTAGTTTTGATTATTTGATGAGACATTTTCTATTACGAGAGGAGTATTGTATCCAGTATGTAAAATTCTACTAGAAGCATACATACCTGTAAAGAGACTTTTATTTTCATCTTGAAAATGTCCAATGGTATCATTTTTTATGAGGTAGTCACCATGATTACGTGCTGCCATTTTAAGTTGTGCTTGTGAAGTAAAAGGAACAAGCCCAGCTCCTTTACGGAGCTGATTTAGGTAGTTTAATGCAGCCTGTTCCTCTTTTTGAGTTTCTATAGTGGGGACATCTTTTACAATGATATTTGTAAAAGTCTTTAAATTGTTCTCAGAAAGGTAATAGATGTAGATGGAGAAGAGAGTAAGTAACCCCAATATATAAGTACGTAAATTATTTTTCATTTCTATTACCTTCCTTCATTATTTTAACCCCAAAAGATTATAACGTATAAAAATAAAAAATAACATAAATAAACTAAAATATCTTTAAGAAGTATATTTTATTTAAAATACTATAATAAAATCTCTATTTTAGTCTATTTATACTATACTTTGTTAAATATTTAAAATATTAGGAGTCAGATATGAAAGTAACACAGTCAGCAAAAGAGAAAACAAAAGTAAAAATTTTAGAATCAGCAGTAGAGTTGATGACCGTTAAAGGGTATAAAAATGCCTCTTTACGTGAAATAGCCAAAGAGGCAGGTGTCTCTAACCCTACTATATATAACTATTTTCCTACTAAAGAGAAGATTCTTTATGCCTACATAGAACAGAAGCTTGTAGAGACCTCTCAAGTTCTTCAAGAGATTGAAGACTTTAATACGTACACACTTAGAGAGCAGTTGCAAACACTTATCGAAACTCAGTTAGAGTTTTACTTGGAAGACCGAGAGTTTGTAACTCAGATTATGCAGATGGCATTTACTCCATCTATGGGTGCGATGGAGCTTCTATATGATTCTAAAGAGAAGTTTACCGAGATGGTTTCAGAGATGTTGGAGATAGCCATAGAAGCAGAAGAGATAGCTGAACCACCATTTAAAGAGTACATGCCTCAACTTTTTTGGGATTATAACGTAGCAGTGGTTGCCTACTGGATAAAAGATGACTCAGAGATGTTTGAGAACACCACGCAGTTTATAGACAACTCTATGGGCGTAATAGAGGCGTTGTTGCACTCTAATATTTTACAAAAAACATCTGACCTTGGGATGTTTATGTTTAAAACACATATGCTGTCAAGCCTACAGAAGTTCTCAACCAAACAGAGTGGTTTTTCTAAAATCAAAAGAAAACTGGGGGAGGTGCTAAATGCAAAGTAGCATACCCACAACCAAGATGTCAAGAGGTGGTGTTGTAGGAAAAGCAATGCTCAAAATCGGAGTAGCACAGTCAAAAGGTGTTGTAAAACGGGCTTTTATGTCTAAAGAGAAAAAAGAGGAGTCACAAAAAGAGACCCATGCTGAGATAGCAAAAGTTATCATCGAGTCACTTGGAACACTGAAGGGTATCTCAGTAAAAATTGCTCAACAAGTTGCTTTGGGTCTGCCTTTTTTACCAAAAGAGTATCTTGATGAGATAAGTAAGTCGTTTAACTCTATTCCTCCTATTAACAAAGCGTTGATACGAAAAATAATAAAACAGGAGTTGGGTGATTACCCTCAAAATGTTTATGAGAGTTTTGAATCAGAAGCATTTGGAGCTGCAAGTTTAGGGCAGGTTCACTTGGCAACACTCAATGATGCTAAGTTGGCTGTAAAAGTTCAGTACCCTGGAATCGCAAAAAGTATAGACTCTGATTTGGGTGTACTCAAATTTGCATTAACTCGTTTTGCAAAAGGTGGAAACATAGACCACTTGATGGATGAAGTAGAAGCACGACTTCATGAAGAGGTTGATTATGAGATAGAGGCTGAAAATACAGAACATTTTTATAATAATCTAAAGCATGACCTTATTGTTATACCAGAAGTAATGAGAGAGCTTTCAACCAAAACAGTTTTAACTTCATCGTTTTTAGAGGGTGATGGCTTTGAAGCATTTATAGCTAGAAACCCAAGCCAAGAGGAAAGAAACCACTATGCACAACTGATATTTGACTCATTTTTTATGGGGCTTTATCATATGCAGATAATTCATGCTGACCCAAACCCTGGGAATTTTATTTTCATGGAAGAGGGAAAGTTGGGGCTGATAGATTTTGGTTGTGTAAAAAAGTTAGACAATGATTTTTTAACATCGTTTTCAAAGCTACATGTTTCACTAATGGATACTTTACCTGACGAAGAGATTACCGAGCAGTATGCTGACCTTCGTATGATAGACCGTGATACTCCAGAGAAGATGTTGGAGTTTTACCAAGAGGTCATTAAGCCACTCGATAGAATTTATATAGAAATTTTTGAGGGTGACACTTACGACTTTAAAGAGCATAATGACTTCTCTGAGCGTGGATTCAACACCATTATGGAAGTACAAAAAAAGCAGATAACAGCCGTGCATAATATGAATGAAGATTATATTTTTGTAGACAGAACACTACTTGGTTACTACGCAATGTTTGAAAAGATGGAAGCGAAGATAGATACGACGTTTGCTAAGAGATTGGTAAGATATTAAGATGAAAGCAATTAATCTACGAATTATATTACCACTAGGATTTTTTCTTTTTATAGGATTTATTATTTATTTAGCAGATACAGCTGATTATAACTTTGCCTTTAGGCTTGTGGGGTCT
>Ga0256828_1000815_pt1 | contig 20195 bp, 21 predicted proteins | sample CV88metaG_FD_185993 | JGI IMG/M metagenome (GOLD analysis project Ga0256828, IMG submission 185993) | Hydrothermal vent microbial communities from East Pacific Rise, Pacific Ocean - CV88 | ecosystem: Environmental > Aquatic > Marine > Hydrothermal vents | place: Pacific Ocean: East Pacific Rise...
TTTTTATTTTTTTAATTGGTTTTAAATCTCTTGTTAGTATATCTACACTTTTGTCATCATAATTTGCAACTGCTACATAATTATCCCCAATTACAAATCCAATAGCACTCTTACTTGTTTTATATTCTGCAAGTTTTTTTTCATGAATTGGATCAAATTTTACAACATATCCATCACGGCTAATTAAATATCCATCATTATCTTTAAATTTTACAACACCATGATTCATATTATGCATACCTGTCATAGATGCTTGTTTTATCCCATCATCAATAACAGCTAATGATGAAGATTCTCTCTCCACTACAAAAAATTTCTCATATCCAAACAAAGATACAACACTAAATAATAAACCTAATATAATTTTTGCTTTCACTTTTTTAAACTCCTTAATTTTAAAGTAGTAATAATAACACAAAACACTTTATTTCTTACTTGTTTTAGTAACTAAAACTTATTATACTACTTATATACTATCTAAATAATAGCTATCTCTTGATCACTTAAATAACAACTTGGATCTTCAGCCCAAAGATCTCCATGTATTGCCCAAGCTCTACTTCTACTACCACCATTACAAATATCTAAATATTTACAATTAGCACATCTACCACTTATATTTCGTGGTGTTTCTCTTAATTTTTGTAAAGTTTTATTTGGATTTGTTGACCATACATCTTCAAATGATGTTTCAAGATAATTTCCTACAAATTCAGGGAAAAATGGATCTGGTTTTACATTACCTACCCAATCCATATTTCCAAGTCTATTTCCTGCACTGTTTCCTCCCCAAGCTTTAAGCTTAGAAATTAAACTATCTACAAAATCAGGATACTCTTTTTTAAATCTATCAAGCAATAAAATAGCATCCATTTCCATATTTCCTGTTACTACATCTATATCTTTCCCAGCTTTGTAGTATTCAAAAGCTTTATCTATAATATAGTTTACATAATCTCTTCGTTCTTCTTTTGTAATATCAATTTTTAAATTATCAAGTCCACGACCAGAATATACTAAATGAGAAATATAAAGCTTATTACATCCTAAACTTTCAACCAAATCAAACATCTCATAAAAACTTTTCTGTGTTTCTTTTGTAAGAGTAAATCTAATCCCTGCATTTCCACCTGCATTTTGAATATGTTTAATACCCTCAATAGCTTTATCATAAGATCTTGGATCACCTCTGAAATAATTATGTATCTCTTTTGTTCCATCTATACTAATTCCTACATAATTAAATGTATCAACTATTTTTTTAGCATTCTTTTCATTGATATACATACCATTTGTAGATAAATAAGTGATAATTCCTGCTTCTTGCATCTTTGCTGCAATATCAAAAATATCTTTTCTAATAAGTGGTTCTCCACCACTAAATATTACAAATTTTACTCCACCTTTTATCATAGATGGTATTGTGTTACAAATTTGCTCAAAAGTTAAAGTATCTTCATTGTTTGGATCAGCTTTACTATAACAATGGTGACAAAACAAATTACATCTATTTGTAAAATTCCATATCATAATAGAACCATTTAAGGCTCTTTCTTTTTTATTTTCTAGTGTAGATTTAATTAAATTTGATAGTCTAAACATTATTTCATATCCTTACAAGATTTAATAAAATCTATAATTAAATCTATCTCTTTTTTTGATAAAGTATCTCCAAAACTTGGCATAACACTTCTTGTATAACCTAATTGTTTATAATCTGACTTAGGTGCCATAATATGTGTAATCATTTGGTCTTTTGTTCTATTATTTGCAATTTGTTTAAAACTTGGACCAAAAGCTTGTGCTGTTTGATGATGACATCCCCAACAATATGCACGAAACACTTTTTCTCCTGTATCAAGAGGTGTTTCATGAATATTTTGAGCATTTAATATAGTTGTTAATAACAATATTAAAGTCGTAAACTTTATATTTCTCATAATATTTTCCTTAATCTAAGTTATTTGTATCTTTTATAATCTGTTCAAGTGTAGTTTGTGCAAATTTATCATCCACATCACATCTTGGTTTTTGCCATTTGTCATGCAAAATACATTTGTCTTCAAAATTACAAGGGACATCTGCCAATACACACTTTTTGTTTGTTACATCATCAAATACAATTATAATATCTATCATTTTTATATCTGATAAATTCTTTGATATAGTAAATCCACCATACTTACCTTTTGATGAATCAATTATACCAGATGCTGTTAATTTGGTCATAACTTTTGTTAGGTATTTATATGGAATATCTAATTTTTCCGATAATATTTTGGAAGAATATTTTGTAGATATGTTTTGAGCCATAAATATCAAAATATTGATAGCGTATTTAGTAGTTGTGCTAAGATTCATATAAATCCTTAATATTTATAAACTTAAGTTTTATTCTATCATTATTATCTTGAATATTGTTTAATAAATTCATATTTTTACAATATAAAACTTTTTTATAGGTTTTTTATAATATTTAATACTAATTTTTTTAAAATATTTTAAAGGTTTTTTTCTTGTAATATAATAATGACTTCCTCGTTTGATACCATAAAAATAAAGTTGTTTTTGTAATATTAAATTAGAAGATACAACTTTATTGATACCTTTAGATTTTAATTGTTGTGCTACATAATCTATCCCATGCAATTTATAAGCAAAATGTCTTTTTGGATTTTGAATAATCAAATATAATGGTTTATTAAATAATACTACAATAAGATTAAGTAATAACACACTTAACATAATTTTTGCAAAAAGCAAGTGTTTATTTCTAAATTGTTTTAATCTTATTCTAAAAGAGTGTAAAAAAACTCTTACCATCATAGGTACTGCAATCACTACAAATGGAGCAAAATCTCCTATATATACTTGTTGTCGCAATGAAAATAATAAAGATAAACCCAAAGATGTAAAAGAGATATACCAAAATATATCTTTTTTGCCTTTTATAGATATTCTATATATAACATAGAAAAAATATAAAAATAATATAGGAGAAAATATAGAAGCATATATCCCAAAAGTATCTACAAAATACCCTTTTGGTTTACCACCCATATCAAAACCGTACATCTGCATAGATACACCAAATAATAATAATGATACTATTAATAATATATTATCTTTTTTTCTAAGAGAATAGAAAAATAATCCTAAAAATAATATTGCAAACGAATTATCTACAAATAAAAATATAAAAAGTAATAAATAACACTCTTTTTGATATAACTTATAAATATACAAATATAATAAGGTACCAAATACAACTATAATAGAACCATCTACCAAAAGTGCAGCACTGTTCATCCCTGGCAAAAACATAAAAATCAATATTGAAATAAGTCTATCTTGAGGTTTTGTAAAATAATTATATGTCAAAATATACATTAAAACGATGCTTAATATATAAAAAATAATTGATGGTAACCGTAAAGCTATATTATTTTCTCCAAATATAGCTGTACTAAAATGTGTCAAATACCATAAAATATGATGATGTTGATTATAATAAATGTTAGCTTCATTAGGAGATATACTTAAACTATTAGCAACTGATAATAACAATAAAAAATATAAAAATAATATTGATGTTAAAAAAAGATTGCTTTTTTGTATATTCATAATTGTAAAAAATTATTTAAAATTTCATGCCCATATTCACTCATAATTGATTCAGGATGAAACTGTACTCCATATATATTTTTATCTTTTATTTTTAAAGACATAATTTCATCATCATCTAAACTTTTTGAGGTTATTGTTATATCTGATGGTAAATCATTTTTATCAACAATCAAAGAATGATATCTTGTTTCAGTCATAGTTTTTGGTAAATTTTCAAATAATTTATCTTCACATATAACTTCTATTTGTGAAGTTTTACCATGCATCATCCTTGGAGCTTTGATTATATTTGCACCAAAAACTTGAGCAATAGCTTGATGTCCCAAACATATCCCCAAAGTTGGAATTGTATTAGATAATTTTTCTATAACTTCCAAACAAACTCCAGCTTCATTTGGAGTAGCAGGACCAGGAGAAAGTATGATTTTTTGTGGATTTAATTTTTTTATTTCATTAACGCTTAATTCATCATTTCTGATTACTTTTAAATCTGCTCCAAGTTCTAAACAATATTGTACAATATTGTATGTAAAACTGTCATAATTATCTATCATTAAAATCATCTATTTTTTTATCCTCTTTTATCTATAAAAACCATTATATTAATACACAATATGCAAAATTTGCATATTGCTTTTTTTTAATATTTTTATACATCAAGATGTTCAACATCTTTTGCATGATCCTCTATATATTTTCGTCTAGGTTCAACTTCATCACCCATAAATAATGTAAATGTATCACTAGCAGCTTCTGCATCTTCTATAGTAATTTTTAACAATCTTCTATCTTCTGGTATCATAGTTGTTTCCCAAAGTTGTTCTGGATTCATCTCTCCTAGACCTTTATATCTTTGGATATATGCACCTTTTTTCGCACTTGCTTCTATCTCTTCTAATAATTCTATTAAATCCTTACCATCAAATAAACTAAGATCTCTTTCATTTAATTTTTTATACAAATATGTAGCTTCTCCAAAATATGGTGATGCAAAAAGATCATCATCTATAAGTAACTCTTCAAGTCCATTTTGAGTTTGTACAAATATATGAATTTGTTCATCATTGATAGTTTTATTTAGTATATTCCAACCTTTTGATGCAATAAACTCCTCAATTTTCACAAATAGTTGATCATTTTGTAGTCCTACTAACTCATCATTTTCTATAATATATCTTATAACATCTACAAGAGAATATCTTTTTTCCAATGATTCAAGCATAGCTCTGTATGATGATACTATTTTAAACATATCAAGTAAATCATTATATCCCATACCTTGAAATTCAAAATTACCAAGACCATTTTCTATCAAAAAGTTAGATAATGCTGTATTATCTTTTAAATATGTTTCATTTTTACCTTTTCTATATAAGTAAAGTGGTGGTTGAGCAAGATAAAGGTAACCAGCTTCTACAACAGGTCGTAAAAATCTAAAGAAAAATGTTAAAAGTAAAGTTTGAATATGGCTACCATCAACATCAGCATCGGTCATAATAATAATTTTATGATATCTTACTTTTTCTATATTAAAATCTTCACCTATACCAGATCCAATAGCAGTGATAATATTTTTTATCTCTTCAGATTTTAAAATTTTATCAAGTCTGGCTTTTTCAACATTTAAAATTTTACCTTTAAGTGGTAAAATAGCTTGATATACTCTATCTCTACCTTGTTTTGCAGAACCCCCTGCTGAATCCCCTTCCACTAGATACAATTCAGCGATTTGTGGATCTTTTGTTTGACAGTTTGCAAGTTTACCCGGTAAAGTTCCTACAGTCATAGTATCAGTTTTTCTTGTAAGTTCTCTTGCTTTTTTAGCTGCTTCTCTACCACGAGATGCCATAAGTGCCTTTTCCATCACAACTTTTGCTTGAGCAGGATTTTCTTCAAAATATTTACTTAAAGTTTCATTTGTGATTTTTTGACATATTGGTCTTACATAAGAACTTCCAAGTTTACCTTTTGTTTGTCCTTCAAATTGTGGTTCTGGTACTTTTACACTTACAACTGCGACAAGTCCTTCTCTTACATCATCACCTGTAATTTTTGCATCTTTATCTCTTGCATTTGCATTTTCTTTTAAATATTTTGTAATAGCTCTAGTAAGTCCTGCTTTAAAACCAGCTTCATGAGTACCACCATCTATTGTTCTAATATTATTTACAAAAGATTGTGTTTTTTCAGTATATGTTGAATTATACATTAGTGCAATATCAACTTCAACATCATCTTCTCGTACAGAAAAAGATATAGGATCAGTAAGTGGTGTTGCCTTATTAACATCTTCAACAAATTGTTTTATACCACCTTCAAAATGGTAAATCTCTTTTCTACCATCTCTTTCATCTTTTAATACAATTGTAATTATAGGATTTAAGTAAGCTACCTCTTTAAATCTTTTTGATAATACATCAAAAGAATATTCACCTGTTTCAAATATAGTTAAATCTGGTTGAAATTCTATAGTTGTACCTGTTTTTTTAGTAGTACCAATTATTTCCAATTCTTTATCATATTTACCTTCATGAAACTCTTGGTAATAAATATTTCCATTTTTGTAAATAGTCATTTTAAGACTAGATGATAGTGCATTTACAACAGATACCCCAACTCCATGTAATCCACCAGATACTTTATATGTATCTTTATCAAATTTACCTCCAGCATGAAGTACAGTAAGAGCAACAGTAGCAGCACTAATTTTTTCAGTAGGATGTATATCTACAGGAATACCTCTAGCATTATCTTTTACTATAATACCATTTGTTTTTGTAATAGTTACATTAATTGTATCACAAAATCCAGCCATAGCTTCATCAATAGAGTTATCAACAACTTCATATACAAGATGATGTAAACCATTTACATTGGTATCACCTATATACATACCAGGTCGTTTTCGAACAGCTTCAAGTCCTTTTAGGACTTTAATATTACTAGCTCCGTATTCTTTCTTTTCTTCTTGGCTCATTTAAACTCCTCTATTTGTCTAAAATTATTGGCATAATAATTGTCATAAATTTACCATCTTCCAAATAAAATGGTAAATTAGATGCATTAAATCCTATAGTTATATTTTCATTATCTGTAGAACTTAAAAAATCAAGTAAATATTTACTATTAACAGCTATATAAAAACTTTCAGGTAAATTTAGATTTATATCAATTTGTGTTTTTGCTTCACTATCTTCATCTACAGATTCAAATAATATATTTGTAGAACTAAATGTAATTTTTATATTTGGTTTTAATGATGTTATTAATTTAATAGCTTCTATAAGAATTGATTTTGAAACTGTAAAATTATATTTTAAATTTGTTGGTATAATTCTATTATAATCTGGAAATTTACCATTTATAAGTTTTGTAAAAAATGTATAATTATTGTTTGATAATACTAAATTAACTTCATCATAACTTATTTGAGTTTGGTCAAAAAATAATTTTTGCATCTCTATAATAGCTTTTTTAGGAATAATTATATCCATAGGTTTATTTGACATATTTGGTAAACTTGAAACTGCTAATCTTCTTGTATCTGTTGCTACAAAATTTATTTTATCTTCTTTTATATCTATTAAAGATCCATTTAATTCAAATTTTGGATTATTGTTATCTATTGCAGGTGTTATTTTTTTAATAGAATTTATTAGATTTACAGTATTGATATCTAATTGATTTAGATTATTTTGTTCAGGAAAATTTGGATATTCATTTGCATCATACATAGGTAATTTAAATGATGATTTATTTTGAGTTATATGTAAAAAGTTATTTTGTACATCAAAATTTATATCTTCATTTTTTAATCTTCTTATAATATTAAGTAAATTACTACCATTTACTGTAGCTTTTCCATCTTCTATATTATTGATTGTGTCAATTTTAGCTTGTAAACCCATTTCATAATCTGTAGCTTTTATGATTAAGTTGTTATTTGTTATCTCAATATATATATGAGATGTAATAGAACTAGAATCTTTTTTTTCTAAAAAAGGTTGCATAGAAGCAATAACTGTTTCAAATTTAGTTTTATTGGTTGTGAATTTCATATCTTTCCTTTATATATTTAAAAAGTAGTAGTATTAGTAGAGGGTGTGAATAGATGAAAATATCTTCGTATATACTAAAATATGGTTCATTTGATAGTTGCCAAATTTGTAGTTTTTATTCACATCTATTCACACATATCTACATAACTTTTTAAAACTCCTTATTTATAATTTTATTTTTTAGATTTTCAAGATTTAATCTAAAGTTTTCATCTTTTTCTATTAGTTCATTTGCTTTACTAATATTTTTACTTACACTTGAGTGATCTTTCATCCCTAAAAATTTTGCAATATCTGGCATAGAATTATGTGTAAGTTCCCTTGCAAGATATATTACTATTCTTCTTGCATTTACTATATTTGCTGTTCTTTTTGATGATTTAAGATCGCTTGGTTTTATATTTAATTCTCTTGCTACTACTTCTATAATATTTGGTAATTTTATATTGTCTTTTTTCTCTTTTACCTGTTCTTTTAAAAGATTTTGTACCAAATCTAAATTTATTTGTTGTCCCAATAAATCAGCACTTGCATTTATTTTAATAAGTAATCCTTCAATTTCTCTAATAGAACTATCTAATACAGTTGCTATATATTGGATAATCTCTTTTGATAGATGGATACCATTTAATTCACATTTTTTTTCAACAATAGCAATTTTTGTTTCTAGTTCAGGGATTTGGATATCTGTGGTTAATCCCCATTCAAATCTACTTTTTAACCGTTCTTCTAATCCTGCTATTTGTGATGGTAATTTATCAGATGTTAAAATAATCTGTTTATTTGCTGTGTGAAGCTCGTTAAATGTATGAAACAGTTCATTTTGTGTTGCTTCTTTACCACTTAAAAATTGTATATCATCTATAAGTAATAAATCACATTTTCTATATTTATTTCTAAAATGATCCATTTTATCTGTTTTGATACTAAAAGTAAAATCATTCATAAATTGTTCAATAGTAACATATATTACAATTTTATTTTTTTCTATGGCTTCATTTCCTATAGCTTGTAAAAGGTGTGTTTTACCAAGACCTGTACCACCGTATATAAAAAGTGGATTGTATAGTGTTCCTAAATTATTTGAAACAGCTTTACTTGCGTTGTATGCCATCTGATTTGAACTACCTACTACAAAACTGTCAAATGTGTATGATTGGTTTAATATAGTATTTTCAGGGATATTAGATGAAATTTGTTCAGATAAAATATCTTTTTTTGCTCGTCTTTTTTCCCCTGTAAGTTTTATCTCTATAGATGGTCTTTTGGATGTAAGATTAAAATATATATCTTGTATTATAGTAGTAAATTTGGTTTTGATATAGTTTGATATAAATCTATTTGGAGCTTCAAAAACAATTAAATCATCACTTGAACTTGCTTTTTTAAAAACAAGTTGCTTGATAAATCTATCATAATCTGTTGTTGATATATCTTTTTTTAACTCTTCTAAAATATTTATTTTAACCAAATTGTACTATTCCTATTTTCTAAATTATACTATTATATCTAAAATTATGTAAAATTTTGATTTTATTATTCAGATATTTGTGATATTTTTTGTTTTGCATTTTGTAATGCTATTTCACTATCATTTTTATCAAAAGTTAACACAACTCCCATTCTTCTACCTATATGAGTTTGAGGTTTTCCAAATACTCTTACAATAGTATTTTTATCCCATATATCATTTTGAACATCTATTGATGGTGTAAATGTATCTGTTGTTGATTTGTAAGCAGCACTTGCTCCTGCTCCATAAGTGATAAAATCAAGTGGTAATCCTAAAATAGCTCTAATATGAAGTGCAAATTCACTACTGCTTTGAGTTATCATTGTAACCATACCTGTATCGTGTGGTCTAGGAGATACTTCACTAAAATATACATCATCACCTTTTACAAAAAGTTCAACACCAAAGATACCAGATCCACCAAGTCCATCAGTTATTTTTTTAGCTATATCTTGAGCTTTTTGTTTAGCTACTTTTGACATATTCATAGGTTGCCATGAAAATATATAATCCCCATCTTTTTGGATATGACCTATTGGCTCACAAAATACTGTACCTGTTTGGTTTCTAACAGTTAAAAGTGTAATTTCATAATCAAATGTGATAAACTCTTCTACGATTAATTCACTTGCATCACCTCTTGCTTCTTTTGCAATTTCCCAAGATTTTTCAATATCATCTTTTGTTTTTGCAATAGATTGACCATGCCCAGAACTAGACATAACAGGTTTTATAACACAAGGAAAACCTATTTTGTTTGCTGCGTCTTGTAATTGTTCTAATGTTGTTACAAATTTATACTTACTAGCAGGAAGTTTTAAATCTTCACATGCAAATACTCTTATATTTCGTCTGTTCATTGTTTTATTCACAGCTTGGGCATTTGGTATTATATTAAATCCCTCATCTTCTGCTTTAAAGAGTGCAGATATAGAGATAGCTTCTACTTCAGGTAGGATATAATCAGGTTTTTCTCTTCTGATTACATCTAATAATTCAGCTTCATTTTTCATATTAACTACATAACTTCTATTTGCTACAAGATGAGCAGGTGCATTACTATAAGAATCAACAGCAATAGTTTCAAGCCCTAATCTTTGAGCTTCTATAATAACCTCTTTACCTAGTTCGCCACTACCTAAAAGCATAACTTTTTTTGAATTTGATTTTAATGGTGCAGTAAAATTCATAAATTTCCTTTTGTTGTATATAAATATGGGGTATTATACCAAAAATATTATTATTTTATTAAACTATGTGATTAAAGTGAATAACAAGATGTGAATATGTGAAAAAATATGTTAAGATTCTATTATGAAAATATTAGGGATAGATCCAGGTACTATAAATTGTGGTTATGCAATTTTAGAATTGGAAAATAAAAAAATAAAACTTATAGAAGCAGGGTTGATTAAAATGAAATCAAGAGTATTACAAGAACAAATTGTAGAATTTGTTGAGGGACTTGATCTTATTTTAGCGAAACATATTATAGATGAGGTAGCTATAGAGAGTATGTTTTATGCGTTTAATCCAAAGAGTGTAATAAAACTTGCTCAATTTAGGGGAGCTATTACATTAAAAATTTTACAAGATTTTGGTAATTTTGCTGAATATACACCTTTACAAGTAAAAAAAGCAGTAACAGGTAAAGCAAAAGCCCAAAAAGAACAAGTTGCATTTATGGTAAAAAGACTTTTAAATATAAAAAAAGAGATAAAACCACTTGATATTACAGATGCTATAGCTGTAGCTATTACACACTCTCAAAGATTATTATAAAATTTATTTGTAAAATTACACAATAATTACACATTTTGTACTATAATAATGTTATGAAAATATTTTTAGTAGAAGATGATATAGATTTAAATAGAGCAATTGTTAGTACGTTTAGTAATATAAACTATGATGTTACAACTTTTAGTGATGGAAAAGATGCGTTTGAAAACATCAATAATGATTATGATTTATATATAGTTGATATAAATTTACCAAATATAAATGGGATGGAATTGGTAAAACAAATTAAACATATAAACAAAAATGCAAATATTTTTATAATGAGTGCAGATATCAATATTGAAACTATAGTAAAAGCATATGATATTGGATGTACAGATTATATCAAAAAACCATTTGACCTAAGAGAAGTTATAGCAAAAATAGAACATACTTTAAGTATCATACCAAAAAACATTAAGTTTGTAGGGTGTGGTGAGTACAATAGGGTAGAAAGACGATTTATAGTAGGTGATCAGGAGATAAAACTTACAAATAAAGAAGCTTTATTATTGGATATTTTGTTAAAAAACAAAGATAGAGTTGTGTCAAATACCAAAATAGAAAGTTATGTTTGGAGTGATAGTTTTAAAAGTGGTCATGTAAGACAACTTGTGTCAAAACTAAGATCAAAAATTCCGTGTGATTTTATAGACAATCATACATCAAATGGTTATAAAATATCTGTAGAAGTACAATTGTAGTATGACCTTGGATAAATTGGATGATATAAAAGATCAAATTTCATTGATAAGTTATGAACAAAATGATTTAGTATTTTATGCGAAACATCATCAAAGTTCTGCACTTATTATGAAAAATTTGATTGAAATAACATCTTTGTTAGAAATGTATAATATCAATTATACTATAGATGATCAATACAATATTTATATAGTAATTGATGAAGATTAAACATACTTAACGGGTAAATGGTATGTACATATAAAACGATTATCATCACTCAAAAAGTGATTTTTGTGAAAAATCGTATATGATGGTGTTGTGGATATTTCAAATCCACTATTTGGCAACCAATGATGATAAACCCATTGTATTAAATTTAAAATATCTCCATATTTACCTTCCACATCAAAAGTTGCACATATACCTTCATAAATATCAAATGACGGAAGATTTGTATTTGTAAGTTTTGTACCATCTTGAGGAACTACACAAGCCACATAATAACAATCTTTTAATGGTGTTATAATAGGATTGTCATGATATATACCTATTTGTTCATATTGTTGAATATCATTTGTATAAACCCAAGCTAACATTTTTTGCCATGTTTGTTTTGCTTTTCTATCATAACCTTTTTGTCTTATGTAATATGCTTTTTTTCTTTTTGTTTTAATAATTTTTGCTACAACATTAGAAAAATCTGCTTTAGATATAGATGCAGCAGATGAACTACTAAGTATTTTATTGGAATATTCTTTATAACCACCATTTCTCCAAATTTTTGGAGTTTGTCCAAAACGATCTTTAAATGCTCGTAAAAATGATGTTTGAGAACTATATCCACACATAGAAGCTACTTCAGTTATAGTAGAATATCTATTTGTAATAAGTAAATTTGATGCTTTTTGTAATCTAATAGATTTGATAGTTTCATATATATTTGTACCCATTTGTTCTTTAAAAATTCGATGAAAATGAAATTTGCTTACACCAAATTCTAAAGCAAGTTGATCTATATTTATGTCGGTATCAATATGTTCATTGATGTAGTTCATCATATCATTTGCGATTTTACTATGTTGTTGGAGTGTATCTTTTTTATGCATATCTTATTATAGCATAAAATAATAATATTACAAGCAAGAATATATGATATTAAAGACAATATTAGATAATCTAATCAGCAATATAGAATATAAATATTAACAAAAATAGATAATAATAAAAGCACTATATGTGAAGAATAAATTTTAATATAGTGATAAACTTCCAATACAATTTAAAAAAAAGGATTGAAAATGAAAAATCAATTAACAAGAATACAAAATAAAAAAATGCAAATATTTAAAGGATATTTGCAAGAAATATTACCAGAGTTTCAGATTATTGAAGCAAAAAGTAATATGTGTATATATGGATTTTTACCAAATATCAATAAACAAACTTTAGAAGAGATATATAAACAAAAAATTGTATTTGTTCAAAATCTTATAGGTAAATCTAGTACAAATGAGATTAGATTTAATTTTATTTCTAGTTCTATTAAAGATATTTATGAAGGTTTATCTATAATATCAAAAACAATAAATAATAAAGAGGATTAATGGTTGAGTTTTATACATGGTCGATGTTGTTGTCTATAGTAACTTTTACATTATCAACTGTATTAACACCAGGACCAAATAATATTATGTTGCTCTCTTCAGGATTAACTTTTGGGTATAGAAGGACAATTCCACATATATTTGGTATTGTATTGGGATTTCCTTTTATGGTTATTGTAGTTGGTTTGGGTATGGGAGCTATATTTGAGCAATTTCCTTTTCTTTTTACAGTTTTAAAAATTGTAGGGATAATATATTTATTTTGGATGGCATATAAAATAGCTACAAATAAAAGTGTATATAATATTGATGATAATAGTAATAATAGTAAACCATTTAGTTTTTTACAAGCAGCTATATTTCAGTGGGTAAATCCAAAAGCTTGGATTATGGCTATCACTTCTATATCTGTATTTGTTACATCTGAACAATACCATTTTCAAGAGGTTTTTATAGTTTCTTTTATATATTTTTTGTCAGGTATTATATCGACAAATTCTTGGGCATTGGGTGGAGTTATATTAAAACGGTTTATCACAAATGAACATTATGTTCATATTTTTAATATAACTATGGCTTTATTATTAGTAGTTTCTATTCTTCCGTTTTTTTAATACAATCTTCAAAAAGATATTGATGATCTGTAGGCAATGAATTATATAATTCATTTGCAAGATCTCTTATCTCCCATAAAGCAGCTTTGCTACTTCTTAATGTAATAAAATTTTGTAAACTTCTTGCATTGATACTCCATGTAAGCTCTGTTTTGTAACTTTCAGGTAAACAATATTTTGCTTTGTCATTTCCAATACCGTTATTTAAAATAATTCTTAAATTTTCCAGAGCTACAACAGAAGCAAAATCAACTTCTAATATATTTGTAAATACCAAATATTTCGAGGCTCTTAACATATGTTTGTCATTATATACTTCTGTTGGATTTGTGTATTTTTGAACCAATTCATTCATACTTAGACCATCTGTAAATGTTGTTTCATCTTTTAATTCTTTGAGTGTATATCTTGTTGATTTTACACTTGGACTTGCCATACGATGTCTTGCTAATTCTTGCAGTAAAGCACGACTTACACCTGAAATATAAAATGTATAGCTAAGATGTTCTAATGTAGATGAATGTTTAAATTTATTTCCAACTCTATTTATAAGTTCTTTGTCTTTTTCTCCACCTTCATCACTTTTGTCAAAACTTTGCCAACAAGTTCTAATTGCATGTGCACAAACTTCTAGTTTGGAATGTTGTAATAGTTCTACTTTCATTTATATACCCCTAATTATTATTTTTTATTATATTATACAATACCCCAGAATTTTATAAAATGATCATCTACATTTATAATATTTCTTTCTCTTAGATCATCAATTACACTTTTGGTACATACTACATCATCTGGCCATCTACGGTAAAAACCATCTACTTTGGTTTTATTGGTACCGTCAATTCCAACTGTATTATTTGAGATAAATATATCTCTATTGCTATCAATATTGTTTACAACTCTCCATACTAGCATATATGGATTTGTAAGATCATTATTTTTATCATCTACAATAACCAAGATTTTTATATGATTAAATAGTGGTTTTAATTTTTTAAATAATTTTTTTTGACTTTTCTTTTTATTGACACTGATTACAGTAATAGGATTAAATGTATCTGTGTGATATTGTTTTAAGGAAATGATTGTAGATGAAATATCTTGCATTTTGGTTAATAATTCTTTATCATCCAAAAGAGTTATATCCAATAAATTAAGTGGTTCATTGGTACAGTCAATACCAAGTTTTCCACCAAGTGCAAATTTTGGAGAACTATGATCAAGTGCATCCACTACACCTTTGGTAATTAAGAGATTTTCTATTTTGATTCTATTTAGAATCCATTTTGTTATAGCTTCATCATCATGAAGTTCTGGAGCATCACTAGAAACAAAAATTGCATGTTTTACAAAACTCATCTGTCCTACACCCCAAAAAGCATGCATCATTTGTTGAGCATGACCGGGATAGTTTACATTTATTTTTGCTAGGATTAAATTATGAAATACACCATTTTCAGGCATATAATAATCTATCAAATCAGGTGCTGTAGTTTTAAGCAAAGGTAAAAATATTCGTTCGGTTGCATATCCCATATATTTATCTTCAAGTAAAGGTTTCCCTACAACTGTAGCAGCAAATACGGGATTTGTTTTGCTAGTGATACAAGTTATATCAAGTACAGGATATTCCTCTTCAAGTGTATAATACCCTGTATGATCCCCAAATGGTCCTTCTATTTTCATTTTGTTTGGATCTACAAAACCTTCTATAACAAAATCAACATCATAAGGTACATATATATCATTTGTGATAGATTTTACCAATTTTGCATTTTCTTTTTTTACAAAGCCATAAAGTAGAAGTTCAAATACCCCTATAGGAAGTGGTGCTTGACCACACCATATATACATAGGATCGCCACCAATACCGATACTTACAGGCATCTTTTTACCAGCTTTTTTATATTCGTGGAAGAAGTGGTTACTATCTTTGTGTATTTGCCAATGCATTCCTAATTGTCCGTCATTATATACTTGCAGTCTATACATACCTAGGTTTTGCATTTTCCCATCTAAGCTTTGAGTATATACTTGCCCCATAGTGATAAATGGACCACCATCTTGTTCCCAAGTGGTTAATATAGGCAGATCACTAAGTTTTGCACTATTGCCTTGCTTGATAATCTCTTGTGATAACCCTTTTGTTTTTAATCTTTTTGGTGGTACATTTTTTAGATTGAATAGTTTTTTAAACATATCAATTTTACCACTAAAACCAACAGGTGGTTTCATTTTTAGTAAAGATTCTATTTCATTTGCTATTTTATTTGCATCGCCTATAAAAAGTTCTACAGCTTTTGGTGAACAAAAAACATTCATCAGCACAGGAGTAGAAAAAGTTTTATTGTTTTTTTTATCTATAGGATTTGTAAAAAGCAATGCTTTACTATCCTCTTTTTTTACTTCAATATATGCAATATGTGGGATTTCAAGATTAATATCCAGCGGCTCATCTATAATTTTTAAAAGGTTGTTTTGTTTTAGTAATTGGATTGTTTTATTCATAAAAATATTATATCAAATTTTAGTTTTAAAAATGCTCATTATAGATATATTTAGATATATCTTCTACAACATCTTGTTCAAAAACCATTTCAGGCATTAATTCATATTTGTCTATCATATCGTGCATTAATGAGATATTGCTATTTGGTTTAAGTACAAAATTTGTCATATATTTTACAAATTGTTTTTCTGTTTTAAAAGCATTTTTATATCTTTGTTGTACTATTTTTATAGATGGTGCTGATATAGATTTTGTTTTGAAGTGGCAAGTTTGGCAGTTTCCATTGAATAATAATTCCCCTAATCCTTCTGCAAATAAAAAATAAGAGGTTATATGTAATATAGTAAAAAATTTCATTTTAGTATAACTATCCCTTTGATTTTATGTAATATAGTTTGTTCTTTATTATATGTTTTTATCTCTTTGCCAGGTTCAAGTGAACTTATAATACTTTTACCCACAATATACCGATTGCTTATGTTGTTTTTGATTGTTTTTACACCCCAAAAACTATGAAATATAACAGGTTCATTTTTGTATATACCAAGATATAAAGCTATGTGTCCTTTTATATAAATCAATGATAAAAATGGAATTGCTTTGGATTTTATTATATCTTTTTTTTCTTGGTTTGTTTTATTTTTTAACGATATAAAATGTCCATCTTGAGCTTGACCATAAGAGTTTCTTTGTAGTGAAAATCCAAAAGGTGCAAGTGTATCTTGAGTGAGTAAAGAACAATCTCTATTTTGATATAAACCACCCCAACCATAAGGTTTATTGATTAGTTGTGATATGATTTTATTTATATTGTGTCGATTAAAAATTATAGGAAATTTTTCTGTATTTTTATTTTTTTGTATTAAACTTATATATCCTTTTAGATTATTATCTTTTATTACAGTTACTAAATGATTTTTATATACAGGAAATAAAGTTCCTAGTGCTATGTATTCTTTAAATATCCCTTTTTTATATATAGGAAAATGGTCTGTTATAGCTATATTATATGATTTTGCATTTTTAAATATATTAATAATATTTTTATCAACCAAAGCTATATCTGAAGTTTTAATCCATCCAAAGCTAAAACTTGATTCTACATAGGCCCATGCTTTATCTTTTGAATAATGTGAAATAAATAGTGGTGAATTGATTTTGATACTTGTGTTTTGGTTATAATCAAAAGGGAATCCTTCACCAGCTTGGGTATAGTTTTTAAATATAGGTTTAATCGTAGGAAATACTTTGATGTTGCTATTTGTTATAGTGATTGCTTTTTGTTTTACACTATTGTATTTTTCCATATTAGATAGATTAATCATTTGTTTAAACCATTGGGATGGAATTTTTCTATAATTCTCCCTATAAACTGTGCTGTCTGCGTAAGCATTTCCCCATTGAGCATCTTTTTTTGATAAACTTACACGATTGATATCCCAAGGATGAAAATAGTTTTTTAAAAATCTTTTATATAATTTTTGTTGTTCAGATAGTGTTAATTTTGGGATATGCTTTGTATAAAATTTTGGATTTTGAGGGAATGTTTTTAAATCTTTTAAATATTCACTATTTACACTATTTGGTGCTACATATATATTTTTTACTTTTATTATATTTACCCGTTTTACAATAGGTTTTTTTAGTGCAATTGATCTATCTATAGTAGGTTCATTTGCGCCACAACCATAAAAAAACAGTATAGAAAAAATAATAAAAAATATAGTTTTTAGCATACTACTTCTTGATATCTTTTTTCTAAAATATCTATAGCATATTGATATCTTTCTTTATTTGGTAAATCTATTTTATCAATAAGATGTTTGTATTTGATAAATGTACTCCAAACTCTTTGTGATCCATCAATTTTTCCTTTTTGAAACAGTGCTATTGCTGTAGTACCATTTATAAGTGCTTGTATAAATTTTGCATTATCTTTTTGCCCAGCTTTTTTTAACTCTTTCCAATCATGCTCAAGTATTTCGTGAGCATCTATAAAATCTCCATTAGTAACCATTTGTATAAATTGTTCTATTTTTATCATTTTATTATTCTCCCTAAAAGTTTATCTCCAACAAGTTCAGTAATTGTAGCTTTATAAATTTTACCATATTGAAGTGCCACATCATCTCCTAATTCACTGTCATTTATATATATTTCTCCATCTATTTCTCTTTCCCAAGATAGTTTTCTAGCACTTAGTAAATATTCATGTTCGCTACTTACCCCTTCAATTACAATATCAAAAGTTTTTCCTATATCGTTTTGTAAACTTTGTAGAGTGGTTTGCTCTATAATATCTCCTAAAATTTTTGCTCTTTGATCTATAATCTCTTGAGATATTTTATTATCACTTTCATATGCATAAGTATCCTCTTCATCAGAATAAGAAAACACATTTGCTCTATCAAATCCAAAATTTTGAACATATTTGCATAATTGATCAAAATCTTCTTGAGTTTCACCTGGATGACCAACTATAAAAGTGGATCTTATAAAGCTGTTAGGTTGTTTTTTCATCTCATCCATAAGTTCTTTTAATTTTTCTACCCCTTTTCCTCTTTTCATAATTTTCAGCATAGAATCTGTACTGTGTTGTAAAGGGATATCATAATATGTATGAAAAATATCACTTGAAGCAATTTTATTTATAAGTGATACAGAAGTGGTAGATGGGTATAGATATAATATTCTTGCACTTTTTACCCCTTTTATATTAGATATAGCATCTATTAGTTGTTCACATCCATCATTATCTCCAAAATCTCTAAGATAAGAGCTTGAATCTTGTGATACAAATGAAAAATCATAGTAACCATTGGTAACCATATTTGTAACCTCTTTTACTATAGATTCTAAAGTTCTACTTTGTAATTTTCCTTTAAAATTAGGGATAGCACAAAATGCACAAGTTTGATTGCACCCTTCGCTTAATTTGATATAAGCATGAAAATTTGATCCTGTTACAACTCTATCAAGAGTTTCATCAGCTAAAAAAACTTTTGAAGAAAATTGTGATTTTTTTTCTTTTATAAGTTTGTCTATTTGATCATAATCCCCAACTCCTGTAAAAATATCAACTTCTGTAAGTTCTTTTGGTAATTCTTCTTTGTATCTTTGAGATAAACACCCCGATACGACGAGGATTGCTCCTGGTTTTTTTCTTTGAGCCATATCTAATATCGTATGTAAAGATTCCTCTTTTGCACTTTGAATAAATCCACATGTATTGACAATAATAATATCTGCATTATCTGGTTGATCTGTAATTGTATGATCACTTAAGGTACCTAACATAACTTCACTGTCTATCAGGTTCTTTGTACATCCTAAACTTACAAGATGTATTGTTTTATTATCCATTGGAAAAATCCTTTTATTTATTGTTGTGTAATAATAACAAATTTAATATTATATTATTGTTACTAAAGTAAACATAACAATATTTAAGAAACCTTTAGATTATATTTATTTATCAAAAACTAAACCAATACTAGGTAAACTAAAAAAATTTAATTTCTTATAAGGAGATAGTATGGCACAAAAAGCGATACGAGAATATGATGCTAAATCAATTTTAGCAAGACATTGGGATAAATATTTTCCTAATTTTACTTATGCTTATGAAACAATTATGGTTCAAAGTGGAGCAGAGTTATTAAAAGCTGCAGAAGAAAATCCATGGTTAAAAGAAAAAGCACTTGTTGCTAAACCAGATATGTTATTTGGTAAAAGAGGTAAAAACGGTTTAGTTTTATTTAAAGATCAAAAACCAGGTGATGTAACACTTGAAAAAGC
>Ga0256828_1000817_pt1 | contig 20184 bp, 25 predicted proteins | sample CV88metaG_FD_185993 | JGI IMG/M metagenome (GOLD analysis project Ga0256828, IMG submission 185993) | Hydrothermal vent microbial communities from East Pacific Rise, Pacific Ocean - CV88 | ecosystem: Environmental > Aquatic > Marine > Hydrothermal vents | place: Pacific Ocean: East Pacific Rise...
AGTTGAAAATTGAATAAAAGATTAGCAGTTGCATTTACCGGACCTTCAAACAGTGGTAAAACCACTCTTATATTAAAAGTAGCTCGAAAACTGATACATGAGCATAAATTGGATGTTGCTATTATTAAGCATGATCCAAAAGACAAAGCTCGTTTTGATGTTGAGGGAAAAGATAGTTATAAGTTTAGCGATACAGGAGCAGAGGTAATTGTAACCTCCCCTAACCGTACAACATATTTTTCAAATAGACGCTCAGAGCTTGACGATATGATACGTTTGTTTGATAAATTTGATATTTTGTTGGTTGAGGGGCTCAAAAACCTACCTCTACCTCGTATTAGTATCTTTAGAGAGAGTATAGATAAAGACTATTTTCCATATATGAATGCTTTGGCTATTGATGAGAGTATAGATCTTAGTAGATATGAACTTCCAAAAAATGTAGATTTACTAGATCTAAACAGTGCCGATGAAGTTATTTCATGGATATTTAAAAATGCAAAACAAGTTTAATAAAAAAGGATAAAAGTTGAGAGATATATTTGATGCAATTCAAAAAAGTGCAAAAAGAATTAAAGTAGCTATAGATACAAAAGATATAGGATATTCACAACAGGAGAACTCGTCAGGTGAAACACAACTGGAGTTAGATATTCGTTGTGATATGATTATTGAAGAGGAGTTTTCAAATGTCGCTTCTATTCATACAGTAGCAAGCGAAGAGAAAGAACATGAAGTCTGTCTGCATGAAGATGGCCGTTATTTTATAGCGTATGATCCTCTTGATGGATCTTCACTTATTGATGTAAACTTGAGTGTTGGATCTATTTTTGGAATCTATGATCGTGCATTTGGAACAGAGAAAATGGTAGCAGCTTGTTATGTTGTCTATGGTCCACGTGTTGAGATGGTATTTGCAGAGAATAAAGTAAAACTCTATCTTCTTCAAGCAGATGAATTTGAATTTGTTAAAGAGATTCGTTTAAATGAAAAAGGTAAATTGATGGCTCCGGGTGGTACACAGCAAAACTGGCCAAAATACCATAAAGCGATGATAGATGGCTTTTTTGCAGAGGGTTATAGACTTCGCTACTCAGGCGGTATGGTACCAGATCTTCATCAAATCCTTCTTAAAGGCGGTGGACTCTTCTCTTATCCTGCGACAAGTGATAAACCAGAGGGTAAACTTCGTCGTCTCTTTGAAGTATTTCCTTTTGCGTTTGTTTATGAAAAAGCTGGTGGAGAAGCGATTGACGGGACACAGAGAGTTCTTGAACTTGGGCATGCACATATTCATGACACTTCACCATGCTTTTTTGGCTCAAAAAGTGAAGTTCAGAAAGTAAAAGAGGTTTATGCAGCGAATGCATAATGAACAAAAAGATAAATTTGAACTCTATCTTGATGAGATGATCAAAAAGGTTCAAGCTTGTCAAGAACAAAGAGCACACAAGAGCTGTTCCGTTTGTGAACTTTATATCGGTTGCGAACTTCGAGATGAGTATATTAAAGCCGTTTACAACAGTATGTCCAAAGGCGATACTGGTGGATTTGAATTTTAAGTAAGAAAAAAAGGACAAGAAAATTGAGTAAATATATAACAACACCTATCTATTATGTTAATGGGGAAGCGCATATTGGGCATGCATACACTACTTTTATTGCCGATACAATGGCACGCTATGAGAGACTTAAAGGTGAAGATACTTTCTTCTTAACCGGAACAGATGAACATGGACAAAAGATTGAAGAGTCTGCTGCCAAAGCAAACAAGCCGACACAGGTATTTGCAGATGAAATAAGTGCAACATTCAAAAATCTTTGGGATGAGTTTGGAATCAGTTATGATAAATTTATCCGTACAACAGATGAAGAGCATATGAAAGGTGTTCAAAAAGCCTTTGAAGTGATGTATGCAAAAGGTGATATTTATAAAGATTTCTATGAGGGACACTACTGCGTAAGCTGTGAGACATTTTTCCCTGAAACACAGCTTGTTGATGGTGAATTTTGTCCTGATTGTGGTCGTACAACAAGTGTTGTAAAAGAGGAGAGCTACTTTTTTAGACTCTCAAACTATGAAGATAAGCTCTTAAAACTTTATGAAGAAAATCCAGAGTTCATTATGCCAAAATCTCGTGCAAATGAGGTGGTTAGCTTTGTTAAAGGCGGACTGCGTGACCTCTCTGTAACACGTACATCTTTTAGTTGGGGTGTTAAAATGCCAAAAAGCCTTGGTGATGACAAACATGTTATGTATGTTTGGCTCGATGCACTTCTCAACTATGTTACAGCACTTGGATATGGTGGTAATGAAGCAAATATGAAATACTGGCCTGCTGATGTTCACTTTGTAGGAAAAGATATTTTACGTTTTCACGCAATCTATTGGCCTGCATTTTTAATGAGTCTGGATCTTCCACTTCCAAAGCACATTGGTGCGCATGGTTGGTGGACACGTGATGGTGAAAAGATGAGTAAATCTAAAGGCAATGTAGTTTCACCTAAAGAGGTTGCGGATGCTTATGGTGTTGAAAATCTTCGCTACTTTATGTTGCGTGAGGTTCCATTTGGTCAAGATGGTGACTTCTCTCAACGTGCATTTATAGATAGAATAAACTCTGAACTCTCAAATGACCTTGGAAATCTACTCAACCGTATTATTGGGATGAGTGGAAAATACAGTGATTTTATAATTGATAGTAAAGATGTAGAGAAGTACCATGCAAAAGAGCTTGAGAAGATGAACACTGTTCTTGATTCACTTGACACTTTTATGGAGAACATCCAGACTCATAGATACCTAGAAGAGCTATGGAAACTCTTTGCTATTGGAAATGGTGTCATTCAAGAGTATGAACCATGGGTAAAAATGAAGAACAACCAAGAGGATGAAGCCCTTGCTACTGTTGCTTTGGTTGCAAATATCTTAGCACGTGCAGCAATTATGCTTCATCCTGTTATGCCAGAGACTACAAAAATTATCGCTGATGGACTCTCATTTGAGATTAACAATGAGAGTTATAAAGAGCTTGTAATTGATAAAAAACTATTGAAATTATTTAATATCAAAAAAGTTCCACCTCTTTTTCCTCGTGTAGAAGAGCCACTTATGACAGAAGCACCAAAAGCGGAGCCAAATCCTTCTAAAGAGGAGAAAAAAGAGAGTAAAAAAGCAACTTCAAATGAAGATAACCTTATTGAAATTGGTCAATTCTTTGAAACATCTCTTAAAATCGGTACTGTTGTAGAGGCTGAGGAGGTTCCTAAGAGTAAAAAACTTCTCAAACTCCAAATTGATCTAGGTGAAGAGAGCCTACGTCAAGTTGTTGCTGGAATAAAAGAGTTTTATGCACCTCAAGACCTTCTCAATACACAAGTCTGTGTTGTTGCAAACCTTAAACCTGCAAAATTAATGGGGATGATGAGTGAAGGAATGCTTCTTGCTGCTAAGGATGAAGATGGTTTATGTTTAATCAGACCAGAAAAATCTAAAAAAGCAGGCACACCTATTGGATGAGACTTGAAAATATCTTAGCACTTACACATGGGAAGTTGATCAACTCCCCTTTTGTAAACAGTTTTGAAAATATTGTTTTTGAAGCAAAAGCTGTAAAGAGAGGTGATCTCTTTGTTGCTTTTGATGAAGATATGATAGAAGATGCTGTCTTAAATGGTGCCTATGGTGTTATCTTTGATAAACCAACCCAAATCAGTGACAGCGAGATAGCCTGGATTAAAGTTCAAGATCTTCAAGAGGCACTCAAACGTATTTTACGCTTTATTTTAATAGATAAAGAGATAGAAGTTTATGAGTGTAATGAGATTATTTTAAAACTTGCTCTTCAGGTTGTTACTGAACCAAATTTTATTGCTCTTGATGGAGATATTCAAAAACTATATAAGAGATTAAGTTCTATAGAGAAAGGAGCTCACATCCTTTTCTCTCCTGAAATCACATCGAGCGAACTTTTTACAAACATTAAAAAATTACCGATGAACTCCAGAGAGTCTATCAATATCATAGAGCAGACTCTCTTTGAGACATCATTCATCTATGACAATATATTTTATGAGAGACAGCTGATATCACCCTTCTTTATGCCCTACCTTGAGCAACTGCTTCATCTCTTTAAAATATTGAAAATCAATTTTCGATTGAGAAAGTTTACGCCAATAGATCATTTTGAGGCAGTATTTACAAATAAAAATTTTGAGATAAAAGAGTTTGGAACAAGTGACAAGGTACTGATTTTTGAAAAGAACACTGCTTTAATTCAAAAAGAGATAGAGTTCTTACAAAAACAGGCTACCTGGGCTAAAATCCTTTATGTAATTCCATTGAATGTATCTGAACGGCTTAATGATGATGAGAAGTCTCAAATCATTACTTACAAAAGTGAAAATGAGATAAAAAATATTTTAAAAGAGCATAATTTTCATTTTGCACTTATTGTTGGAGTTGATAAATCTATTTTAGAAAAACCACTCAACAAACAGAGTGAAATATCACTCTTTGATTTCTATTAAAAGGCTATATAATGAATCGTAGAGATTTTTTAACAACAGCATCTGTAGCGTCTGCAGCACTGGCATTATCAGGATGTAATGAAAACAACCGTCAAGCTATTGACTACTCAAAACACCCAAAAGAGACAACTGCACACAAACGTGTCAATATCAATCGAAATAAAAAAACAGTTATTAAATTAGCTACAAGTTGGCCTGCACACTTTCCTATTATGGGAACGGGAGTGGAGAATTTTGCACGAAGAGTCAAAGAGATAAGTGGAGATTCTTTGGAAATCAAAATTTATGCTAAAAATGTCTTGGTTCCTGCTCTGGCTGTTTTTGATGCAGCAAGTGCCGGTCAAATTGATGCTTTTCACTCTGGACCTTACTATTGGAAAGGGAAAAACTCAGCTTTTTCACTCTTTAGTGGCATACCTTTTGGTTTTACTGCAGAAGAGGTAAACTCATGGATGCTCTATGGTGGAGGACTCGATCTATGGCGTGAGCAGTATGCAAAATACAACCTCTACCCTCTTTTAGGTGGAAATACCAATATTCAAATGGGAGGATGGTTTCGAAAACCCATCAAATCTTTAGCAGATATGCAAGGGTTGAAGATGCGTATTCCTGGTCTTGGTGGAGAGGTCTTTGCGAAGATGGGAGTTAACCCTATTTTATTACCTGCTGGTGAGATCTATACCTCATTGGAGCGTGGTGTCATCGATGCTACAGAATGGGTAGGACCGGCACTTGACATTAAGATGGGATTTTATAAAGTAGCGCCATATTACTACTCTGGTTGGCATGAACCAGGTTCTGTTCTTGAGCTGACTTTTAACAAATATATCTGGAAAAAACTTGCAAGTGAACATAAGGCTATGATTGAAGTTGCAAGCAGTGAAATGAATGCCAATATGACCTATGAGTTTCATGCACAAAATATAGAGGCTCTTCAAAAACTTAAAAAGTTAAATGTAAAAACAGCACAGTTCCCAGATGATGTAACTGCTGCAGGTAAAAAAGCACTTAAAGAGGTTGTAACAGAACTTAGCGCTCAAAATAGCGATTTCGCAACGGTATATGCTTCAATTCATAACTATCTGGGTCTCTCTAAAGAGTGGAGTGATGTTAGTTTAGGCTACTTTTTAAACATAAGGTAGCTCTCATTAGTCAAAAAAGGGTATGATTCACCTAAATTTTACAGGGTATCTTCTATGAAACTTATTTTATCATTACTACTACTTACACAACTTTCTCTCTTCGCTTCATATAAAGGAATGGTTCTTGATGCAAAGAGCTCAAAACCACTTGCCAATGTTGTTATCAGTGATTCTCATCATGATGTGCGAAGTGATGAAAATGGTACATTTACCATAGATTCAACAGAAAAAGTTCTTCACGCAAAAGCTTATGGATACAGACCTTTGAGCTTTTATACAAAAAATAAACCTATGCTTGTTCATCTGCATCCAATTAAAGTAAGAGCGCTCTATCTGACCTTTTGGGGTGCAAGCAACCACTCAAAAACACTCAAAAATATTCTTAAGTTAATTGACGAGACAAAAGCAAATGCTATTGTAGTAGATGTTAAAAATGAGTATGGTTCAACACAGTTTTGGACAGGTTTTGAGCAGGCTAACAGTTATGGTGCACAAAAGAAGAGAACCAACAGAGATATTAAGAAATTCATAAAAATGCTTAAAGCTAGAAATATCTATACAATTGCAAGAATAGTTACATTTAAAGATGAGCTTCAAGCATCTAATAATCCTGACTATGCCATTAAAAGAGATGATGCCAAGCAAACAATCTGGCGAAATCATGACAATATGGCATGGGTTGATCCTTTTGATAAACGTTCACACAATTATGCTATCTCTATAGCTGAAGAGGCTGCAAAAGTCGGTTATGATGAGATCAATTTTGACTACATACGTTTTCCAGCTAAAAAAGGACTACTCTACTCTCAACCAAATACACAAAAAAATCGTATTAAAGCTATAGAGAGCTTTTTAGATGAGGCGAGAAATCGTTTAAGAAAATATGGTGTCTTTATCTCGGTAGATACGTATGGAAATATCTGCTGGGCAAAAGATGACAATGGTATAGGTCAAACTGTAAGTTCTTTGGCCGCTCACGCAGACTACCTGGCTCCTATGCTCTACCCATCAGGTTTTTCAAGTGGCTCTTTTTACTTTAAGTACCCTTCAGAGTATCCTTATGATGTTGTATTTCGTAGCATTAAACATATTCAACCTTTGGTTCCTAGCAGTCGCGTAAGACCATGGTTACAATACTTTAAAGATTATACAAGAAGAAAAAAAGAGTATAAAAGAGAAGAGATTCAAGCACAGATAAAAGCGACAGAAGATGCACAGACTGATGGATGGATGATGTGGTCACCATCAAGTAAATACACTCTTGATTACCTAATCGAGAACCCTGCTCGCCTTTAACTCTTTGCGTATAACTTTAGAGTTTGGCAGATATTTTTCAACTAAATCGTGAAACTCTTTTGAGTGGTTCATATGGACAAGATGGGCGAGTTCATGAATAACAACATAAGTTATAGACTCTTTTTTAAGTTTCATCAGTTCGCTGTTGAGAGTTATGACTCCACGGGAGCTACAACTTCCCCAGCGACTTTTCATCTTTCTAAACTTTACTTCTACAAAAGAGAGATTCATAATTTTTGCATATTTCTTTAGCTCTTGCGTGAGATAGCTTTTAGCAAGCTCTTTATAAAATCTATCATAGGCTTGAAGCACTTTTTTCTCTTCTGTCGATTGAAGACGATGAAGTTTTTTTCGCAACAGTGCTGCTTCATCACTATCTATACTGTAAATTTCACCAAAAAGCAGCACTTCATCTTCTAGGTTTATCTCGATCTTCTTGCGTGAAGTATTCTTTTGTATCTGTTTTTCTATCCAGCGGCTTTTATCTTCTAAAAACGCTAGAGCAAACCTCTTTGACCTGTAAGGCATTTTTACCGTAATACTATTGTCAGAATTGATACGAATATAGCTGTTTTTAAGGCGTGGATTGCAGATAAGTTCTACCTCATGCTCTTTAAAGATGATCTTAGATGTATACAATGGGGTCTTTTACTCCTGCTACTTTAAAACCATTGAGTCTCAATCTACAGCTGTCACAAACACCACAGGCTCTCTCTTCGTTTTTATAACAACTCCAAGTAAGCTCTAGCGGAACATTCAGTTTTATCGATTCTGCTACAATTTGAGATTTTTTTAGATGGACCAAAGGCATTTTTATCTCTATGTGTGTCTCATCTTTGGTCCCTAGATTAATCGCTTTTTGCATAGCATCAATATAGGCTTCTCGACAATCAGGATAACCACTACTGTCCTCTTCAACCACACCAATAGCAATAACTTCTGCACCCTCTTTCTCTGCAATGGCAGCAGCCATAGAGAGAAAAATACCATTACGAAATGGAACATAGGTGACAGGGACACCCTCTTCCACCCCATCCGTAGGCACTTCAATACTTTTATCTGTCAGTGCTGAAGCTCCAAGCTGTTTGAAAAAGTCCAGATCAAGAGTATACTGCTCTTTAACATTCAGACTTTTTGCTATCTGCTCAAAACACCATAACTCTTTTTTTTCTGTTCTCTGATCATAGTTGAAATGCACAGCAATGATCTCATAGCCCTTATTTTTCATCATATATGCGGCAAGTGTAGAGTCCATACCACCACTCATAATACAGACTGCTTTTTTTATTTTTCTATTCATAAAAAGGATTTTAACATATTTAGATTATTTTTTTAATCTTTTTTAAATAAAAAAAGCTATACAATAGGTTTATCTACCGAAATAAAAAGGGTATATTATGCAAATTTCATCAACTAGCACTACAACACAACCAAATGTTGACAATTCACAAACAGCTTCAACAACTGCTATGCAAAAAGCTATGCAAGTGCAAGAGCAACAGATGCAGCAAATACTAGAGAGCACACAGCAACAATCGCAACAGATGGCTGCTCAAACAACTGGAGTTGGCGGTAACCTTAACATTACTGCATAAAAACTTTAAAATGGAGTAGTTTTTTTCTACTCCAGAAAAACTAAGCCCCTCTTTGTTATACTTCCACTTATGATTGATATAGATAACCAAACAAACTATAAAATAGATGAAGATTTCCTCAAAAAGATACTCTTAAGCTTAACCGCTAAAGAGATAGAGCTCATTGTTACATCCAATGAGATCATACAAGAGGTAAACAGAGAGTATAGAGCAATTGATAAAGCTACAGATGTACTAAGCTTTCCTTATGAAGATATGCCAATGGCACCCTTAGGCAGTATTATGATCTCCATAGATTATGTCCAAAGTAGAGCTAAAGAGCTAGGACACAGTGAAGATGATGAGTTTTCACTTCTTTTTATTCATGGGCTTTTGCACCTTTTAGGTTATGATCATGAGATTGACAATGGTGAAATGCGTCAAAAAGAGGAAGAGTTGATTGTGAAGTTTCAATTACCAAAAAGTTTAATTGTAAGGACAGAGGGTTAATATGGATTATATAGTATTTTTAGTTGCAATGGCAGCGCTGGTTTATGGTGCTGATTTTATCATTAAAGAGAGTGAGCGAATAGCACTTCATTTTAATATTTCTCACTTTGTTATTGGTGCGACACTTATTGCTTTTGGAACATCTCTTCCTGAGATGGCTGCTTCAATGATGGCTTCTTATCATGGTAAGAGCGATATGGCGGTTGCCAATGTTGTGGGGAGTGTTGTTTTTAATATTACACTTGTGTTGGGTATTGTCTTTATGATTGCAAAATCTATGAATCCTAAGCGTGACCTCTTCTCAAAAGATAGTGCGTGGGTCATTGTTCCTGTCGTTATCTTTTATATTATGATTCAAGATGGGGAGATCAGCAGATTTGATGGTATCTTATTTATTTTAATGATGGTCTCATACTTGATGTTTCTTTTCTCTGACTCCAAAGAGGAACTTGAGAGTGAGATAGATGAAGATCTTCAAAAAGAGAAGTTTAACTGGGGAAAAAGCATTGTATTGCTTCTGATTGGTTTTGCTTTTACTATCGGTGGTGCAAACTTTGTTGTAGAGAGTGGAACCAACATTGCACGTAGTTTAGATGTCAGTGAGTGGATCATCGGGCTTTTTCTTATCTCTCTTGGTACATCGTTACCTGAACTTGTCGTCTCTCTTGTTGCTGTCAAAAAAGGCAATGCTGAGATGAGTATAGGTAATATCATAGGCTCAAATGTTGCCAATTTTTCAATGGTTTTAGGAGGTTCATCTCTCATTCATCCATTGACAATAAACCTCAATGCCACTAGTTATGACATACTCATTTTAGCTGCAGCATCGATCACCCTGCTCTTCATCTTGGCAAATAAAATCTACAATAAAGCAGGTGGAATTTTTCTTCTTACTATCTTAGCTCTTTTTGTGGCACACTCTCTTTAAGAGAGAGGCTACTACTTTTTAATATAACCAAGTTCCAGAAGTTTATTGTATATATCTGATACAATGGCTCCTGCTGCATGACCACCGTGACCACCATGCTCTATCATAACCGTAACAATATACTGAGGATGTTTTACTGGACCATAAGTGGTGAACCATGCATGAGAGCGGTTGTAGTAAGAGAGTTCATGCTCTAATTTTCTCTTTTTAATATCTTGCTTGATTCCAATAACCTGTGCGGTCCCTGTTTTACCGGCTATGGTAACTTTGGAATGAACATAATGCGTTGCTGTACCGTGAGGAGAGTTACATACCTCATACATAGCTTTACGAATAATAGGTAACTTTCTTCTCTCTTTTTGTGTTAGGACATCTTTATACTGTATATCATAAGGTTTATCCCCTATCTCTTTTGCAAAATGAGGTGTAATAAGTTTCCCAGTGGCAATCAAAGCTGTCTCTCGTGCAATTTGCAAAGGAGTAACCAAGAAATCACCTTGACCTATTGACATATTGGCTGTCTCTCCAATATTCCAAGCACGATGATATTTTTTCATTTTCCATTCTCGAGATGGTACAACCCCTATAAATTCATTGGGTATATCTATACCTGTTTTTTTACCAAAACCATACCGTTTAAGGCCTTTACTCATAGCCTCATTTCCTAAGACCAAGCTTCCTTCATAAAAATACACATCACAACTCTCTCGTATTGCTTTTACTATATCAGTATGGTGATGCCCTTTTTTCTTCCAACATCTAAAAGTTCTATTTGAAATTCGAATTTTTCCTAGACAATCCACACTCCAGTTCTTAGTAAGTTTTGTTGTAATGTAGAGTAAGCCTAAAAGTGGTTTTATCGAAGATCCCGGAGGGTAGAGACCATGTGTGAGCTTATTGGTAAAAGGATGATCCAAACTTGAAGAGAGTTCATTGTACATCTTATAACTCATACCTGATACAAAGATATTAAGATTATAATTAGGAAAACTTCCCGCTGCTAAGATAGAACCATCCCTCTTCATAACAACAAAAGTTCCAACTTTACCGACAAAAAGAGAAGAGATATATTTTTGCAGCTCTATGTCCATTGTAAGCTTTAATTTTCTATCTTCTTTTGGTGCTTTGTATGAGAGTTCTTCTACCTCTTGGTTATTGGCATTTACTTTAATCTCACGCTCCCCGGGAGTCCCTTGAAGATAGTTATTATAAAATTTCTCAAGTCCCGTTTTTCCAGTGTATCCAATAAGTTCTAAAGTCGGATTTTTCTCTATATCTTTCTCGTTGGCACGTGCAACATACCCTATCATATGTGCCGCAATATTTCCATAAGGATAGAAGCGCTTTGGAGCAGATACGATCTTAATGTTTTTTTCCAAATTCAATATTGAATAAACAGGCATCATCTCTTTGTAAGGTATGAAATTAACGACATCAATATAGTTGTGATTATAAAAAGAGTCTTTTTTCTTATAATTTTTAATAATTTTTTTTCTATCTAACGATGGAAGAAGTTTCATAAGAAGTGCTATCTCTCTGTCAAACTCTTTTTTATGTTTTTTACCCAATAAATGAGGTGCTAATTCTATTTTAAATCCAAGTTTATTAATTGCTATTGGTCTATTATGTATATCTACTATCTCACCTCTGACCGGTGCTATCTTTTCATGCTTAATAGTATTTTGCAAAGAGAGTTTTGAGTAGTAACTATTTGATTCAACTGCAAGGAAAAAAATACGTACTAATAGTGCAAACCAAACAGAAGCAAAGAGTAAAATAATAAACTTTATTTTCATACGAGACTCACTATAAAGAACTCAATTACTATATAGTAAATTATATAGTAATTGAGTTCAGGTGTTTCGAGCAAAAAGATATTTGCCAAAAGGGTTAAAAATAGAAAATAACCAAAATAACTAAGCAGAACATAGGAGATTTTGACACAAACATTACAAGAAAAATTTTGAACTATTTTAGGCATAATAAATTTGTATTGGATATAAAAATAGATAATTGAGCTAAAGAGCCAATAACCATAATTAGCCTCAAAAACAAGCAAACAGAGTGATATAAATAAAATAGCTATAGAATCATTTTTGTCAAGTGCACGAGAAAATAGCACAAAAAGCACAGAAAATAGTGGCGGTAATATAGGGTATATACTTCCTAATGAACTATATAATACATAGAGTATTACATAAGAAAAAAGGACTATAGGTTTTTGAGGAGAGATACTTCGTTGCATATCGGAAAGTGTTTACATTTAATACAATCGGCCCAGATCTTATGCTCTGGGAGTGACTCTTTTGGAATTTCTACAAACCCTAGTCTCTCAAAGAAAGCTTGTTTGTATGTAAGACTGAGAACTCTTTGCACACCAAGATGTTTAGCCTCATCTAGCACCTTGTTTATTAGTCTTTCTCCTATTTTTTGACCTCGAAAACCATCTTTTATAATGAGAGAACGTATCTCTGCCAGATATGAAGTATGAATATGTAAAGCTGTAAATCCAATGAGCTGCCCATCTAACAAAACAAGAGTATACGATCTGATATTGGTAGCTAACTCATCATCGCTTCTATTTAAAATAATACCACTCTCTACCTCAGGGTAAACAAGCTCCTGCATTCTTTCAATATCAGCTAATGTTGGTTTTACAAATTCAATCTTCATTCATTTCCTCTTTACTCTCTTTTAAAATATCGTAAATCTCTTTAATGATTTTTTTCGTACCTCTTTTTTTCGCACTTGAGACCATTAATGCATTTGGAAACTCACGACGGAGTGCACTCTGCTCTTTTTGGTTGAGTTTATCAATCTTTGTAAAAATCTGAATGATATATTGATCCTCTCTTGCGTGAGAGAAGAGAAATTCACTTACTTCAGTATCTATATCTAAATGAGGATGACGACAATCTATAAGGTGAATAAAGATTTTAATCTGCTCACGATTTGCAATATAGTCAGTAAGGTTCTTCTCCCAGTCATGTTTTTGAGATTTTGATACTTTTGCATAACCAAAACCAGGTAAATCCACAAATTTAGCTACCAATTTTTCAGAGTTTTCTCTATCCATAAAGGTAACATCAAAGTAGTTGATCAACTTTGTTTTACCTGGTGTAGAAGAGACCTTTGCCAATCCTTTATGGTTTGTCAACGCATTTAAGAGTGAACTTTTCCCAACATTACTACGTGCCATAAAAACAACTTCATTATGTTCATCAGACTCTGGCGCTGCTGTATAATTTGGAGCAGAAGTAATGAACTTCGCATCTACTATATCTATCATCTATTTTTTATCCTCATCTATATTAAAAATCATAATTACAGGCTCTTTTTTCAGTCCTTTAGCATATGCTTTACCATCTATTGTTTTTAAAACAACTTCATCACCAAGTATCTCTTTTTTGTCATTCACTTGTTTTAAATGAACATTTTCATAAAAGTAGTACTCTTTTTTCTTTGGCAGATAGATAACTCTTCCTGCTTCCCCTTTATATTTTGAACCATCTTTTGTGCTTATTGCAAAAGAGACATCTCCTACCGCAATGAACTTTGTCGGTTTTTTCTCTTTGTTAACAAAAATTGTTACCTTTGAAGCATTAAGTTCATCATTTGTTTTTTTAATCTTTACATCTCCCATAAAGACAGATATACCACTATTTTGATCTGATGTGAAAGAGTTTGCTTGAATTTTTAACTCTTCTGCATTTAATGAAGCGCCTAGGTTGATTAACAATAATAAAATACTTAATTTTTTCATCTATTTACTCTCTTGTAATTGAATTTTAGCGGTGATATTTTTAGAATAAATTCTATTGGTATCATTATTATATTTGATATAGGTACCTTTGATTACACTATCATTCATATAGGCAACATATCCAACATTACTAATGACATTGCTTGTTTTCTTGTTGTAAACTGCTTTTTGTGTTTTAAAGGTTAATCCATCTTCTCGCACATACGAGATATCTCCCGTTAGTGTTACGATATCATTCTTATAGACTCCATGATTAGCTTTCATATTAGCTATATACTTTTTAGAGTTATCAGTATAATCGATATTTTTAACAGTATATCTATCTTTATATCGAGTAGCTGCACTCCCTAACATAATCGTATGCAGTCCAACTCTATCTAACTCATACATAGTAAACTCTTTTAGCTCAAAAAGAGGAACATCTTTATGTATCTGCTGCTTAATATGCAAAGGTTTAAAAAAGATATAAATACTCGCTAATATCGTTAAAATTAGCGTAAAAAAGAGAGAAATTTTAATGGCTTACTCCTTAATCCAAAGAGATAAAAATGCATCTTTTTGATCATTTTCTTTAATAATAATATCTATCATCTCACGAACAGCGGCATCTCCACCTTTTTTACTCAGTACTGTGTTTACAATCTCTTGTATATCAGATACGCCATCTTTTGGTGTAAAACTTCTTCCTATAAAAGAGAGCATCTCATAATCATTCAGATCATCCCCAATAGCAGCAACTTCATAAGCTTGTAGACCTAGCTCTGAGATAATGCCCTTTAATACATCTAATTTATTTTTAATACCTTGATGTAAATGCTGTATACCAAGTTCATCAGCACGTTTTTTGACTACAAAAGAGTTACGACCAGTGATAATAGCAACCTGATGACCAAGCTTGATCCAGCTGGCAATTGCAAGACCATCTTTTACATTAAACTCTTTTACCTCAGATGAATCACTTGAATATATGATTTTACCATCAGTCAAACAACCATCAACATCCAAAACAAGTAACTTAATCATAGAACATCTTTCGTACTTGGAATACCAACTCTTTCATTAAAAGCAGTTGCCCGACGAATTGCCACGGCAACAGCCTTGAATGCTGCTTCAATGATATGGTGTTTATTTTTTCCACGCAACTCAACAATATGCATACTTATGCGTGCATTTAAAGCAAAAGCACGAAAGAACTCCTCAACAAGTTCTGTATCAAACGCTCCTACTTTGCCATAAACATCAAGCTCAAAAACAAGAAAAGGACGATTGCTCAAATCTAAATCACAACTCACGCAAGCCTCATCCATAACAATATTTGCACTTCCAAAACGCTCCATATTTTGTACCGGATAGATTGCTTCTGCAAGAAGAGCGCCAAGAACAATACCAACATCTTCTACACTGTGATGATCATCAATATGTGTATCACCTTTACAACTTATATCTAAATCGATCAAAGAGTGCTTTGAGAAGCTCTCAAGCATATGGTCTAAAAAGCCAACACCAGTGTTAATGTTACTCTTACCACTTCCATTAATATCTAATGAAATAGTAATATCTGTCTCTTTTGTTGTGCGTGTTTTTGTTATCATTTTATTTAATCCTCTCTTACAATAAATGCATTTTTAAATTTTCCATGAGCTTTATAGTCTCTTGCTTCTTGTTCCCCTTTAAAGCCTGTTAACCAGACTTTAAACATTCTTCCATTCTCTGTTTGCATATCTTTTATGATGGTTCGATAACCATCTGTCTTATCATACTTCTCTTGTGTTTTGAGAGCACCGTCGATTTTTGAGAAAGAGCCAATTTGAATCGCATATTTTCCAGCTAAAGAGACCTTCTGAGGTAACTGTTTAAGCTCTTTCTTTGTTGGTATAGTACGTTTTCCTTTACCTTCAAATCCTAAAACCTCCAAAGTTACTGGAGCAGTTCCAGTTCCAATCATATCTATCTTTGAAGCTGCTGCTTTTGAAAGATCTATAATACGAGTAGATACAAAAGGACCTCTGTCATTAATGCGAACAACAGTACTTTTTCCATTTCTTCTATTTGTAACTTTTACAATTGTATTCATTGGCAGTGTTTTATGAGCAGCTGTCATAGCCCACATATTATAATGTTCACCATTTGAAGTAAACTTTCCATGAAAATTTGGTCCATACCATGAAGCTGTCCCATGAAACATATCACCAACACTTACTGTTTGAGGATAATATTTTTTTCCATGCACTACATAAGGACGCATTGTTGCGTGAGAGTACTTTTTCTTTGGCGGAGTAGCACTATAAGCGCTCTTATCGTCACTATACGTTTTAGCTGTTGAAGATGGTGCATAGTTGTAACTTCTATAAACACCTGGACCTCGTGTGCTACAAGCAGTAAAAACAATTACTACGCTAAGAAGTAAAAAATAGATTTTATTCATATAGTTTCAACCTATCTCCTACTCTAATTAAAGAGCCGTGAATATGGTTTTGTAAGCGTATATTTTGAATGCTTATTTTGTGTGCTTTTGCAATTGATTCTAAAGAGTCTCCTCTTTTAACCATATAGTAATGTTTTGAAGATATCTTTTTTACCCTACTCTTACGAGGAATAGGAATAACTAATTTTTGTCTTAATCTCAATCTATTACTTTTAAGATGATTAAAATCTTTAATTACCTTATATGAAACTCCATACTTTTTACCAATATAAGAGAGATTGTCACCACGAGAAACTATATGTATTTTATAAATCTTTTTGATAGACTCTTTTGTATATTTTTGTTTGAATTCACTCAATTTGATATAAGGTATATAGACCGCATAACTTTTTGAATATGGTGGCACAAAATCATATTTTAGTTGTCTATTTAGTTTTCTCAACTCTTTTAACGGAATATGTATAAGCTTAGAAATACGTGCAAGAGACTCTCCACTTGAGAGTTTTACTGTTGATACAGAATAAGCATTTGCACGATTTAAAAGATATTCATATTCACTATGCAAAAGATACTGTTCATCACTCCCGATAAGAGCCAATGCTACAATCTTACGAATATAATTTCTGCTCTCTCTTGGAATATATTTCTTTTTTGTATCTAAAAGTACTTTTAAATCATCAGTGCCTGCTTTTTTAATAGCACGATTCAACCTGCCACCACCACAATTATATGCAATAGCTGCTAAATACCACTTGCCAAAACGCTTATGCAGTGCTGAGAGATATTTTGCGGCCGCTTCTGTTGATTTTATAAGGTCGCGTCTCTCATCTACGTATTCGTCAATTTTTAAGTGATAGAGCTTTGCTGTACGAGGCATAAACTGCCATAAACCTGCAGCTCTCTTGTGAGAATAAGCTTTTGTACGAAAATTTGACTCTGCCATCGCAAGATAGAGAAACTCTTGTGGCACATCATATTTTGAGAGTATGTTTTTTATTGCAGGTATAAAAAGATAGGCATCTTTCATCGCTCGAAAGAAGTGTTTATCTTTTGAGAGAGTCTTCTCTTTCATCTTATTCATTACAGGATCATAAAGAAAAGATGGCTCAATATCAAAAGAGCTTAAAAGCTTAAGCTCTTTATCACTATTGATATCGTAAGTTAAATTAGCAAACAGGACTAAAGGAAAAAACAGAGTTAATATATATTTTATCATGAACAACTTTTTTATTTTAATTTTTGTAAATTTTATCTAAATATTCATTAAAAAAAGTTGTATGAAATTTAATATTAAGAAATATTAAAGAGTTTTAGGGCGTTAGAGCTAGTTATTTTCTCTATCTCATCTTGAGAAATTTCCAATATTTCTGCCATTTTTTGAGCAACTAAGGTTGTATAAAAAGGCTCATTTCTCTCACCTCTGTGCGGTGTTGGGGTGAGATACGGACCATCTGTCTCAATAATAAGCTTCTCTTTTGGTATTCGAGGAAGTATATTTACCAGTTTTTTAGCATTTTTAAAGGTCACTACGCCTCCTATTCCAAAGTAAAAGTTCTCATCTGCAAGGCTTAAAAGCTCATCATCAGCATTAAAACAGTGCAGTACTCCTCCAACTTCACCGGCACAGTTTTCTAACAGTATCATCTTAGAATCATGTGAAGCATTACGAATATGAACAATAAGCGGCTTTTTATGCTTTTTGGCAAAGTTTATCTGCCAAGCAAATATCTCTTTTTGTTTTGCTTTTTCTTCTGCCTTTTGCTCTTCTGAACCCTCAAGCCTAAAGTAATCCATACCACACTCACCGATTGCAACACATTTTTTATGTCCTACATACTTCTCAAAATAGCTCGCATCAAATCCATCTAGATCATAAGGGTGTACTCCTATGGCAAAGTAGACATCATCATAACGCTCCGCGATCTTAATGGCTTTCTCTAAGGTACTTAAATCTGCTCCCGGAATAATAAAACGCTCTACTCCACCCTCTCGTGCACGATTAAGCACACTCTCTAAGTCTTCATCATATCTTGCATCATCCAAGTGTATATGTGTATCTATAATCATCTACTCTTTTGCCTCCAACAGCTCTTTTGCAAACTTTTTAGCTTCGTTTGAGATGGTATCACCACTGATGATTCTTGCTATCTCATCAACACGCTCTTCAAAGTTTAACTCTTTTGTTTTTGAAATATTACCATCTTTATAGACTAAAAAGTGCTGATCTCCCATAGAAGTAAGTTGTGGTTGATGAGAGATGACAAATATTTGAAAATGTTTGGAGAGCTGTTTAAGCACGCGTGCCACACTCATAGACTCCTCACCACTAAGGTTGGCATCTATCTCATCGAGCATTAAAACACCACCATTTTTACTCATATGTTCTGACTTTAGCGCTAAAACAGCAAGGCGAAGACGATTGAACTCACCTGTTGATATTTTATCAAGTGCTGTGCCATTCAACTCAACACGCAACATATCTTGCCCACTCTTTGAATATGCTACTTTTTGCATAGTCACTTTTGCCTCACGCAAGTAAAGGTTTTTGAGGTAACGATTCAAATCTTTTTGAAATGAAGTTAGTTCACCCTCACGCAGAGCACTCAACTCATCTGCAAGTTTTTGAACCTCACGTGAGAGCTCTTCATACTGCTGCTTGAGGTCATGCTTCTCTATCTCTATGTTCTCATACTTCTGTAACTCTTTTTCTTTTTGACTCTTGTATTCCAAAGCCTCTTCAATGCTTCCATAACGACGCTTCAACCCTCCAAGCTCTTCTATGCGGTTAAGCACTGACTCTACATCAACATCTTCAAGTGCATTAAAGCGCTCCTCTGCCCCATCAAAGATAGCACGCAACTCATTCATAGCATCATCAAAAAAACTACTCTCTACATCAAGACTCTCTAAAGCAGCCGTTACCAAATGCTCATAGTTAAAGATCTCATTGGCACTTCCTATGCTCTCTAAAACCTTCTCTTTGCGTGAGAGCTCTTTTTTGATCTCTAAAAGCTCTTCATCTTCGTTTGGCTGAGGATTGACATCATTTATCTTTTGTATCTCAAAAGCTGCAAACTCTTTAAGTTCTACGATTTTGCGCTCTTCTTCTTCTATGATTTTTAATTCATGTTCTGTTGTATGGTACTTGGTATAGACCTCTTTAAAGCTCTCTTTTAAAGCTTTTAGACCTTTTTTCTTTGCCTCAATGCGACTGTCAAGAATTTCAAGCAAATTCTCATTTTCAAAGTCACTAAAATCCTTCAGACTCAAATGACGCAGATATTTTGCAGCTACACTGCTCATAGACTTGCGTGAGAGGCTTTGGTTGTTAATAAAGTAGCGAGATTTCTCTTTTTTGATATGCTTAAAGACATTGATGTCATCATTTTCAATGCCACAAGACTCCTCATCTATCTCCCAGCTAACACTACTCTCACATAGAGTCGCATCGCAAGATGTACCACCAACAGAGGTCAAAATAGACTCCATAAGTATAGACTTACCACTCCCACTAGGACCGGTAAAAACCACAAGCCCACTCTCTAAATTTAACTCAGCCTCTTTAAAACTCAGGTAATCTTTAAGGTAAAATCTCTCTATCATCATCACGCCTTTATAGTGCTTTTACTGTTTTAATTGTTCAATACTACTCTAAAAAAGAGAAGATCTCTAAAAATATTGCAAATTGTCATATAATCTTAAAAATCTAGAGGACTAACAACTCTTCTTTTAATTTTAGAGGAAGTGGAACTGTTCTGTCTTTTAATGATTTAGAATCCCAAATATAGAGCTTGTCAAACCCAAAATCCAAATCTTTTATACGAATATTTAATACTTCATTCATTCGCAATCCACATCCATATGTCAAACGAACTGCTAAAATTGGCTGGAATCTACACTATTTAGCATTAAATAAATCAGGGCACCCCTCTCATCCTCTATATTTAAAAGCAACGCTACAGCCTCAAAAATTCTAACTAAAAGCAAAACTTATAAGAGCTTTCATATAAGTTTTG
>Ga0256828_1000818_pt1 | contig 20181 bp, 20 predicted proteins | sample CV88metaG_FD_185993 | JGI IMG/M metagenome (GOLD analysis project Ga0256828, IMG submission 185993) | Hydrothermal vent microbial communities from East Pacific Rise, Pacific Ocean - CV88 | ecosystem: Environmental > Aquatic > Marine > Hydrothermal vents | place: Pacific Ocean: East Pacific Rise...
AAAATTTGGATGTAACAAGGTTGCTTTGGGTCATCATCTTGATGATGCGGCAGAGAGTTTTTTTATGAATTTTATCTATAATGGGCAACTGCGTTCTTTAGCACCTATATATAAAGCAGGAAATGGTTTACATGTAATCCGTCCTTTGATCCAGTTAAGAGAGCGGCAACTTCGTGCATTTGTTGATGAGAACGGTTTTGTGGCTATAGGAGATGAAGCATGTCCTGCGATGCGATTTGATATAAAAGCACCTCATGCCAGAGAAGATGCAAAACAGCTTTTAGCAGAACTTGAAGAGAAACATCCACAACTTTTTGTCTCTCTTAATGCTGCATTTAAAAATCTTTCATGTAGTAGTTTTTATGATAAAGAGAAGTTAGAGATTTAAAGGATATATATGTTAGATAGTGATGTAGTTAAAGGGCTTTCTTTGATAATCCTTTTTGTTGGTTCATTGGTTTGGTTTGCTAAAAAAATTACATTTGTTGATACAGAGAAAAAAGATGACGATTGATCCGAAAATGACTCCTTCTTGGAAAATAGCTTTAGCAGATGAATTTGAAAAACCATATATGATAGAGCTTAAAAAGTTTTTGATAGAAGAAAAAAAATATTATACTATTTATCCTGCAGGAAAAAATATTTTCAATGCTTATAATACGACTTCATTTGATGATGTAAAAGTAGTGATTATCGGTCAAGATCCCTATCATGGTCCAAATCAGGCTCACGGGCTGTGTTTTTCTGTTTTAAACGGTGTGCCGTTTCCTCCGAGTTTACAAAATATTTTTAAAGAACTTGTAGATGATATCGGATGTGAATATCCAAAAACATCTGAACTTACTTCTTGGGCAAAGCAGGGTGTTTTTTTAATTAATGCAGTTTTGAGTGTTCGAGCAGGTCAGGCAAATTCTCACCGAGATAAAGGATGGGAAAAGTTTACTGATGCAACGATCAAAGCGATCAGTGAAAAAAAAGAAAATGTTGTTTTTATATTGTGGGGGCGACCGGCACAACAAAAAGAAAAGCTTATAGATAGTTCAAAACATTTTATCATCAAAGCCCCACACCCTTCACCACTCTCAGCATACAGAGGTTTTTTTGGATCAAAACCGTTTTCCAAGACAAACGCCTATCTTCTTTCACATGGTTTAGATCCGATTCAGTGGTGTTTATAGTTATTGATCACAATCATAAGCACTTACCATCACTGAATAATATGATGTGCCTTTTTTTCCTATAAAAGTGTAGGTTCCTGTACTTAATGTAAAGTTTGAGCTGTTGATATCATATTTTCCACAGTGGATCGTTTTGCCTTGTTTGTATCTCACAACGATATCATACATCTTTTCCTGTTCTTTTGCTTTATAAGTGTTATAAAGATAGGCAAAAAGAACAAAACTGCTTAAAACTGCACTAATGATAAGTTTTTGTTGTTTGTTGAGTTCTGTAAAGTAGTGTAACAGGGTTAAAAATAAAGCAATAGCTATAAATGCTGAGATATACCCCACTATTTTAAACCTCTCATTTGATAGGTGATATCTCCCGCACCAAAGCTGATAATAAGCCCGTTATCAAGCTCTTTAAGCTCTTTTTTGTCTTTGATCACTTTGAGGGTTGTGTTTGATCTTTGCACTCTGTCTGCAAAGGTTGGATTGTACTTTTTGAAAAGTTTTTCAAAGTCTATATCCCGTTTCGCTTCTCCCGCACTCCATACAGGAAGGATGATCAACTCCTGAACCCCTTCGAAACATTTGACAAACTCTTCCAAATTATCTATAGTTCTTGAGTATTTATGTGGCTGCCATATAGCAGTGATATTGTTAAATCCTTTGAGTTGGGCATATTCTTTGACAGATTCGAAAGTTGCTTTGATCTCTGTTGGATGGTGTCCATAATCATCTATGATAACACTGTATTTGCTTTTTCCGATAATATCAAAGCGTTTTTTGATCCCTTTGAAGTTTAAAAGCTTTTGCCGTATCTCATCAATTGGCATAGATTCATGTGCTGCAAGAATCGCAAGAGCAGCATCAAGAGCTATATGTTTTCCAAATCCCCACACTTCAAAAGTACCATATTCTTTAAATTCAAAACGGGTGTGCGGTTCATCATGGATCAAAATATATTCGATATTCTTGATATCTTTTGAAGGGTAAAGCCATGTTGCTTCTATCTCATCTTTGAGTGTTGCCAAAAAAGGATCTTCGCCATTGAGTACACGGTGTTTTGCCATTTTGATAAACTGCTTGTACGAATCATAAAAAAGATCATAATTATAATCATAATATTCCATATGCTCAGGCTCGGCATTGATCACTATCGCACAGTAAGGATTGGAATTTAAAAAACTGCCGTCACTCTCATCTGCTTCAAAGATCATAATGTTATTTGTATCATTATATCTGACATTGCTACCGAATTGTTTTGATTCTGCACCTATAACGGCGCTTCCTTCCATGATAGAAGCAAGGATTGCCGTTGTAGTACTTTTTCCGTGAGCTCCGGCAACTGAATATACTTTCTGATTTTTTAAAATCTCTATAAGTGCTTCTCTTCGTGCAATAACAGGGATGTTTTTTTCTTTTGCTACAACAATCTCCGGATTATCAGGACGAATAATAGCAGAATGGATAATAAGATCTTGATCATGAATAGCTGATGCATTATGTGGGATGGTTATCTCCATACCAAGTTTTTTGAGTTTTTGAACTATAAGGGTATCGCTAATATCTGAACCACTGATAGTATGCCCATGATGGTGCATATATTGGGCAAGTCCCGATATTCCAATACCCCCAATCCCTATAAAATGTATTTTCATCTAGTTATTTCCTTTGCTTTGTTCAAGCAAATTTTGTACCTTTTGGGTAAAATCACCTATATAAAAAGTACCACTTTGCTCAATTTTTTCCATATCAGCATATTCTTGTAAAAATGTATCTAAATCTATATCGGTATTTGCAACAATTGTGTGAATATTCATAGCGTTTGAGAATTTTTCATCATTTACAATACCACTCAGTATTTCAAAGAGTGCCGCTGCATCAGAATTTTTTCTGGCATGGTAATGTTCCATTGCGTATTCATACAATGCTCTAACGGTAGCGAAATCTTGAACATTTTTGAGATCAAACTTTGCATGTTTTTCCAGTGTATCGGTTAATCGTTCAAGTGCAAGATCAAGTATATTTTTATAGTAGTTTATTAAAGTATTTTCATCAAAAAGATCATTTGCTTTTTGTTCTAACATGTAAAGTTGGGCGATGTCGCCTTTTTCTACTGCTTGAAGTATTTGTTGTTTAAGATTATCTATATTCATTTAATGCCTTTTTGACTCTTTTGAGTACTTCTTTTGTTTTTTCTTCATTTTCTACAAGGGCTATACGGATATACTCTTTTCCCGGATTTATCCCTTGGTCGTTTCTGCTTAAGAATTCTCCAGGGAGAACTTTTACATTGTAGTTTTTGTAGAGGTATTTTGTAAAATCAAGAGCATCTTTGACTTCAAGCCAGATATAAAAAGTTGCTTCTGGAGGTGTGATACCAAGTATCTCTTTTGCTATGGCAAAGTTGTTTTTGTATATCTCTCTTGAGGTATTTACATGTAAATCATCACTCCATGCTTTAGCTGCTGCTACTTGTAGTGGAAGAGGGGAAGCACATCCTACATAAGTACGATATTGCATGTATCTTTTTAAAATAGCAGCATCTCCTGCTATAAAACCGCTTCTAAGCCCTGGAGCTGAACTGCGTTTGGAAATAGAGTTGATAACCAAAATATTTTTAAAATCGTCATTGTTTACATGTAAAGATGCTTCAAGTAATGATGAGGGTGGTGTATCTGTATATATTTCACTGTAACATTCATCATTTAAGAGGACAAAATTGTATTTTAGTGCGAGTTTGACCCACTCTCCAAGTTCTTCCAAAGTCAGGGTGGAAGCGGTTGGATTATTTGGAAAGTTGATGATAACCAGATCGCACTCCAAGAGTGCGTCTTCATCTATAAGAGGTTTGAAGTTATTGTCTTTGGTAAGACTTATATAGATCACCTTTGCATTTGAAGCGATTGCCGCACCTTCGTAGATTTGATAAAAAGGATTTGTAAATGCCATAATAGGTGAAGTTTTGTTATGAAGTAAAAATTGGGGAAAGTTAAACAAAACTTCTCTTGTTCCAAAAGTAGGGATAATCTCTTCGTTTTTAAGTTCTACTCCAAAGCGTCTTTGTACAAATCCTTTAAGAGAATCTTTAAGAAAATCTTCTCCAGCTGTTTTTGGATACTTTTTTAACAGATTAGAATTTTCACATAGTGTTTCTTGAATAAAAGAGGGTGTTTCAAACTGTGGCTCACCGATGGTAAGACTTGAGGGTGTATAGTTTTGATTTGGTTCTATATCTTGTAATAAAGTTGTTAATTTTTCAAATGGATATGGCTGAAATTTCATCTATATATAAACCTTTATTTATTTGTGATATTATACCGATATAAAATAAAAAGGGGTTAATAATGAAGTATTTATTGGTATTAAGTTTAGTTGCTTTTTTTATAGGATGTGGTGATGAGAATACACATCAACAAACAAAAGCAGAAGTAACAAAGCATGAAAAACAAGAAGCAGTAACAAAGCCGGTAGTTAAAGAAAAAAAAGTTCAAGAAGTGAAAAAACCAACAACTTCAGCTCAGGAAGTTAAACAAGAGATCACTAAAGTTGATGGAGTAACATTGTATAAAAGTTGTGCAGGATGTCATGGTGTAAATGCTGAGAAAAAGGCTCTTGGAAAATCAGAGATCATTAAAGGCTGGAGTCAAGCAGAAGTTGCCAAAGCACTTGAAGGTTATAAAAAAGGAACTCGTAATATTCATGGAATGGGTGGGCTTATGAAAGCTCAGGCATCTAAACTTTCACAAGAACAGATAAAAGTTCTCTCAGAATACATCTCTAAGTTTTAATAGAAAATTTTTGGGAGATCAACTCTCCCTCATCATTAAAATAAAGATAGTATACAAAATCTTTTTTTATACTCAACCCTGTAAGATAGCGAATAGCTAGGTTTGCCTGTAATGATGCTATATGCATCACTATAGGTGCTGCTATCCCTGCAGGGGTTCGTTCAATTACTTTAAAAAAATCTTCAAATTTTGCTGTATCAAAAAAACACACCTGTCCATTAAAAGCTTCAACACTTCCATAGATCCATGAAATGTTTTTTTCTTTTGCATAATTATCTATCTTTGCTCGTGTGGGAAGGTTGTCTGTTGCATCTATTATCAGATCTACATATAAACTTTTTTTAGACCATTGCTCAAAACTACAATCATGTGCTATAGCTTTTGTATAGGAAGAGCGTTTTTGTATAAGTTCGGCATTGATTATTGCTTTGTTCTTTCCTTCATCTTCTAAGGTAAAAGCGATTTGTCTATGAATATTATGAATACTGACTTCATCAAAGTCTATAATATGAATCTCCCCTATACCACTTGCTCCAAGGGCAAAACATAAACTACTTCCAAGCCCTCCGGCACCAACAATGGCAATCTTCTTATTTTGAAGAGAATTTTGTTTCTCTTCTCCCCATAGTTGGATCTGTCTTTTAAAATATTTTTGCATGTTGTGTCTTTAAAATTATAATATTATTTCTAAGGAGAGAAAATTGTAGCACAAAAGACTTAATTTTTCAACAAAAGTCGGGAGGATCTGTTATCGTAATGATAAGAGCGACTTTTGCTTTGGAAAGTATATCGGCAAAAAGTTAGTATTATGTTAGTTTTACATTACACAAATTTTAAAAAAATGCAGCAATAATAGCATAAGCTGCAAAAAACATTAAGTGGCTGATCCCCTCAAAGTAGTTTGTATGTCCTTCATCAGTTGTTTTCCAAACTAAAATAATAGTTAAAATGAGGGCTCCAACTTCCAAAGGATTAAAATCAAGTGTTAGTGCGATATCACTGTTATAGGCCAATAGCATAAGTATAGGAACTGTTAGAAGGATAGAAACTGTTGATGCTCCCATAGCGATATTGACAACTCTTTGGATTTCATCATTTTTAGCGGCACGGATAGCTGTAGCGATCTCAGGTGCGACAGAGATAATAGCGATGATAAGTCCTGCAATACCAGTAGAAATCCCAAAGTCCTTGGCAAGTGTGACACCATCTTTTGCAAAAACTTCTGCTCCAAAAGCGATGATAGCAATGAAAACAAATATTGAAAAAATCAATCCAATATTTGGAAATTTATCAAATATATAATCATCATCCTCTTCCTCTTCATTATGTCCTTCAGCTTTTTCTTTGAGTTTTCTTTTTAAACGAAAAATGCGGCTTCTGGCAGTTTGTTTGAAAAAATGGGTGTGGGTTTTTGTCTGAAAGATAACAATAACAATATAAAATAAAAATAAAAGTCCGGCAATTAGCATTGATGCTTGCATCACCACTTCTGGTGTATGGTCACTTCGACTGAGTAAACTTGGAACCAAAAGAGCCATAGAGGAAACATATAAAATAGTAGTATAGGCACTGGATGTTTCTTTATTATGTTCTTGCTCTACAAACTTGAGTCCTCCTATAAAGACGGCAAGCCCCAAAAGGACATTCATATCAACAATAACAGCAGATATTATACCCCCTTTGACAGTATCAAGAATAAGAGGATTTTCCTTTGCCTGAAGTAAGATAATATAGAGTAGGATAATCTCAACTGCTACTGCACTAAAAGTGAGGACAAAGCTTCCATACGGTTCTTTAAGTCTTTCTGAAAGGATTTCTGCTATCTCAGAAACAGTAAGTGAGAGTGCACCTATCCCTACAGCTGCAAATAGTGTCGAAAGGATTATGCTATGATGATGGTGAAAATAAAATGCTATACTTATAGCGAGAATACCAACAAATATATCCCAATAATCTTCAAAAAAGTATTCATAAAAACTTTCTTTTTTTTCTGTATGTTCTTGACTCCGGTTGGGTTGCGAATCACTCAACTTTTTCAACTCCTTGATTTTTTTACAATTATAGCAAATTTCGTTTTATAAGTGCTTCTTTAAATCTCCATGCTTTTTTTGCATTTAAAACTTCCTTATGACTGAGCTCTATGATCATCAGTTCTTCTTCATTTCCCAAATGGTTTAAAATTTCACCATCAGGAGAAGCTAAGATAGAATCTCCGTAAAACTCCCAACTGATGTCTTCATCTTTATAGGCACCGATACGGTTTGCCCGTAAAATGTAACAGTTGTGGGTAAATGCGCGAGAAATTATAAGAGATTTCCACCTTTCATATGATCCAAAAGTAGAAACACTTGGTAAAATAACACAGTCAATGTTTTTTTCATCAATGTATTTCCATAAAGGATCAAAATGAAGTTCAAATCCTGAAATTATGGCAAATTTTAAATTATTTATTTTAAATGTAAGTGGTGATTTGAGTTCTTGGATAGGGTTTGCAAAAAATTGTTCTTCATTCCAGTGTGGATAATTTATAAGGAACTGTTGCTGATAATAAGCGATACTTTTTGGAGAGAATTTAACAATAACTTTATAAGGTTTTTTGTGTTTGACCATAATGAGTGGCGCAATGATAGTGATGCCGTAGTCTCTTGCACTTTCTTTGAGTACTTTTGTTTGAAGCCTTGAAGATTCTTCTATCATTTCCAAAGAGAGATGTTCAAGCTCTTTAAAAAAAGGATTGAGGATATATTCACCTAAAACAAGAAGCTTTACCCCTTTTTTATGAGCTATACGAATGTAGTTATAAAGTTTTGTTGAACTAAGACCTTGAGAGTTAAGTTGTAAAACAGCTGCTGTCATTGGTTTTGTTTGATCTCTTGGATTTTGAGTTGAGCATCTTCGAGCATTTTTGTTGCTTCATTGAGCTCTTTAATCCCTTCTTCATAGGCTTTTACACTTTGTGCCAAAGTAATTTCGGGTTGCATTAATTGTTCTAAAATCTTTTTAGCTTTTTCTATTTTTTGTTCAAAACTTATCTCTTTAGTTGCCATTTAAAACCTCTTTTATATAAAAATCAAATTTTTCCAATTCTACTAAAAATGCATCATGACCGTAATTACTTTCAATATCTATATATTTAAATGATGTAGTGTCTGTTTGTTTTAAAATATCACTGATATGTTTCATCTCTTCATTTCGAAAAAGCATATCTGCTTTGAAACTGATAAGAAGAAGGTTTGCTTCTATCTTTCTAAGAGCTTCTTCAAGAGTATCAAAACCACGAGAAAGATCATATATATTGATAGCTTTTGTGATATAGAGATATGATAAAGGATCAAACCATTTTGTAAAATTGTATCCGTTATATTCCAGATAGGATTCTACTTGAAATTTTCCAAAGAGTTCATATAATCCATCTGTTCTTTTATATTCTCTTCCAAATTTACTTTGCATCGAATCATGTGAAAGAAAACTGATATGCCCTGCCATTCTTCCTACTGCCATTCCGCTAAGTCCGTTTTCTTTAATGATCTCTGGATCATAGTATCCATCTTGAAAGTCCGGGTCTTTTAAAATTGCTTCTTGAGCTATTTTATTAAATGCTATTGCCCATGGTTGCGTTGCATAGGTTGTAGCCAGTGCTATTATATTGTCTGCAAATTTTGGGTAGTGGATAGCAAAGTGGAGTGCTTGCATACCACCCATACTTCCACCGATGATTGCTTTGACATGGTGGATACCAAGACGATCAAAAAGGATCCTTTGAGCTTTTACCATATCTTTGATGGTTACTACCGGAAATTTAAAGCGATAGGGTTCTTGATAGGGTGGATGAGGGGACATAGGACCGGTTGATCCAAAACAGCTTCCTATAACATTTGCGCAGATCACAAAATATTTATCGGTATCTATCGCTTTAGCACTTCCTATAAGACCATCCCACCAACCAGGTTTAGATTCATTTTCATAGGTACCTGCTGCATGATGGCTTCCAGTGAGTGCATGGCATACTACTATAATATTGGAATCATCTTCGTTTCTCTTGCCATATGTTTCATAGGTAATATCATACGGTTCTAAGATTCTTCCACTTTCTAAATAAAGTGGATTTGTAAAATGTTGTGTTTTTGTTTGTAGATTTAATGCCAACTCTTTTAGCTCTTTTAGTTTTTTAGCGTAATTTTAGCAAAAATCTCTTGTGATTAGATAAAGTTTGTTAAATATCGTCTCTGTAAACATCAGTTATATCAAAATCATAATCTGGTTTGATATCAGGAACATTTTCTAAGCTGTCTTCATCAATTTCTTGTTGTGAAAGATTGTAGTCTTTCCCCTGATAAAATCTCTGTTCTTTAGCATATTTTTGTTCAAGTTCCATCTGTTTTTTAAGATTTTCATTTATTTTTTCATCTGCCATAAGAGTTGTGATAACAGAAAAAATAAGAATAAAAGTAGCCAGTTTCATAACTATTCCTTACAATTTTAATAAGTTTAATGAATACTTTATCAAAAAATAGACAAAAAGAAGCTTAAAAAATATAGAATTAAAATTTTTATAAAAAAACTACTCAATCTATAATGATAACAAAACGAAGTTGTATAGAATCGAGTGGATCAACACCATCTAAAGTAGATACTTTTGGATTGGCTCTTGTGAATTGCAAGTGAAGCTGTGTACCGTATGTAGCATGCCAAATAGCACCAATGGAATGGATATCCATTGTTCCTGCATTTGTGTTTTTATCATTTAGATTTATATAGGAGTATCTGTATGCAAATTCCAGTGCACCTAAACCTCCATCATTAAAGTCTATTTTAGGACGGATCCGTCTCACTACACCAAACCTTTTGTTATAACCTCTTTTTTCTCCTGTAATAAAATAGCTAAACGAGGTGTGAAAACCATAAAAAAAAAGATTTGAATTATGAAGAGTGTGGATATATTTTGCAGTGTATTCTGCTGCAATCCAAAGGGAATTGTGTAAATAAGTAAACTCAAAGTTCCATGTATCATCACTGTTTGCTAAAATAGTATCTGTAGTTAATATGGGTTTTACGAAATGTTGTTCAGGTTTAACATTTAAAGAGATCTTGTTATTGTGAAGTTTTTCATAACGGTAACTTATACCTAAATGGATGAGATGATGTTTTTTAATATTTAGATAAGGAAGTATAGTAGCTCTTGTTGCCCAAACAAAATTTTGATCCGAACTAAACAAACCACTTCTGAAAGTTCCATGAGCACTAAAGTATACATTGCTAAAAGAGATACCGTCACTTCTTGTAGTTGTAAATGTTTCAAGATGCATAGGTCTTTCCATAACTTGTTCAAACACCATTCCCATCAATCTCTCCATAGAAATAGGTTCTTTCATTCGACCAACTTGCATACGGGCATATCTATTATATAAAGGGATATCCAGTAGGGCATCATAGAGAGTAAAGTGGTCTTGTGTGGATGAATTGAAATCTTTGGCAAATGAATTGATAGATCCGCTTATAAGATAAAGCCACGGCCTTTTAAAGTTTAGTGTACCACCGGCTCCAAGTCTTACTCCCCTAATATCTGCTTTTGTATAGTGTTCTAACTGGGGAATTGTTGTGTTTTTTTTATAATAAGTTGAATCAAATGCAGCCATAAGGAGTGCGCGGGTATTGATCTGTTTTGATTTTATAGCATTCCAGTCATATGCAGTGGCATTTGATTCGTTGGTAAAAATAGGATGGTACCCTCTTGGTGCTGCGAACAATATGGAGATAAGCAACACTAATAAGAGGATTTTTTTCATAGATTAAACTTCTAAAGCCTTTTTAAGGTCTTTTATAAGATCTTCAGCATTTTCAAGACCGCAAGAAAGACGGATAAGTCCACTAGGTACACCACACGCTTGAAGTTCTTCATCATTTAATTGTTGATGGGTTGTTGAAGCAGGGTGAGTGATAATACTTTTGCTATCGCCTATATTGACTACAAGAGAAAATATTTCTACATTATCTACTATTTTTTTTGCTTCTTGGAGATTTTCTACCTCAAAGCTTAAAAGTCCGCTGCTCATGCCCTCTTTAAAGTATTTTTGTGCCATTTCATAATTTGCATTGCTTTTAAGACCCGGGTAATTTACCTTTTTTACTTTTGGATGGTTTTCTAAAAACTCAGCAACCTTTAAAGCATTGAGTGAATGTTGTTTCATACGAAGTGGTAAAGTTTCTAAACCTTGGATAAATAACCATGAATTAAATGGGCTTGGTGCCGCGCCTAAATCTCGTAAAAGTGAAAGGCGGGTACGAAGCGTAAAAGCAGGTAATCCAACTTCTGTATAGATAAGTCCATGATAACTTTCATCCGGAGTGTTAAAATGTGGATATCTCGGATTGTTTTTTATTTTTTCGTTTAAACCTTTTCTCTCAACCAAAATACCTCCAAGTGCAAGTCCTTGCCCTGTTGTATATTTACTTGTACTGTGTACTACAATATCTACACCGCTTAAAAGTGGTTGGCAAAGGATAGGTGTTGCAACGGTATTATCAGTTATTGTGATGATATTGCGTTTGTTTGCCACTTCTACTATAGCATCGATATCGGCTACATCTATACTTGGATTTGTTAATGTTTCAAAAAAGATAGCTTTGGTTTTATCATCTATTTTTGTTTCTAAATCATCCATATCATGAACATTGAAAAATCGTGCTTCTATGCCAAATCGTTTGAGTGTATGAGCAGTTTGTGTAAGTGTTCCACCATAAGCTTGAGAGGCACATACGATATTTTCACCAGATTGTGCCACATTTGCAAAAGCAAAAAATATAGCACTCATCCCGCTACTTGTCGCAATAGCTGCTTCTCCCCCCTCAAGTGAAGTAAAGCGTTTTTCAAAAACATCTGTTGTTGGATTGTTGAGGCGTGTGTAGATATTTCCTAATTCTTTTAAAGCAAAAAGATTAGCTGCATGGTCTGCATCTCTAAATTCATAAGCAGTTGTTTGATATAAAGGAACTGCCATTGTTCCCTGAGTGTCTTTTTCATACCCTGCATGGAGTGCCAAAGTTTCTTGTTGCATAATGTTTCCTTATGTTTGTTGAGGTAATTGTAACATAAAAGGAAAACCAGATGATTAATTTGAGAAAAATTTATAATATGTTTATGCTTCTTTAAAAATCACTTTGATAGATAACTAAAGTATCGGCTAGAAGATCGTGTAAAGCTCGTTTATCTTTACGAAACAAGACCATCAAAAAACCGATCCCAAACAACAGTGTAGAGGGGATATATCCAAGACTTCTAGTAATAGCTTGTTTATTGGAAATATCCCCAAATGTTTTTGCATCAACTATTTTGATACCCACAACTCTTTTTCCGGGTGTCGTTCCACCCCATTTGTCCCAAAAAATTATGGTTAGAACTAAAACAGAGATCTCAAAGAGTAATTCCCATGTAAAAGAAGTTGCCGGTTGAGTATCAAGTGCATGAGGATTACCTGCAAGAGCAAGTTGTATATTTTGCTGATATTGAGCAAAATCAAACCATTCTCCTCCACTGAGAAAATAGATGACAATACCAAGTGGAAGCGCTAAAAAAAGAGTATCTAAAAAAGAGGCAACAAGCCTTATAAAAAAGCCTGCGTACCTAACTTGTGAGTTCATTGGTTAAACATGGTAGTTTGGAGCTTCTTGAGTGATGATAACATCATGTACATGACTCTCTTTAAGTCCGGCACTTGTTATCTCTACAAATTCTGCTTTATCCCAAAAGTCTTCTATGTTTCTACTTCCACAGTATCCCATAGAACTTCTTAAACCTCCCATCATTTGATGAACGATTCCTGCTATGCTTCCACGAAATGGAACACGCCCTTCGATCCCTTCAGGAACGAGTTTATCCGCTGCTGTTCCTTCTTGAAAATATCTGTCGTTACTTCCTTTTTGCATAGCACCTATACTTCCCATACCACGGTATGATTTGTATTGTCTTCCCTGAAACATAATAGTCTCTCCTGGAGATTCTTCAGTTCCAGCAAGTAAACTTCCAGCCATAATACAACTAGCACCTACTGCAAGAGCTTTTGCAATATCTCCAGAGTATTTGATCCCACCATCGGCAATGATCGGTACACCGTGTGGTCTTGCTACTTCAGAACACTCATCAATTGCAGAGATTTGAGGAACTCCTACACCGGCAACAATTCTTGTCGTACAGATACTTCCAGGACCTATACCAACTTTAACGGCATCTACTCCGGCATCTATAAGAGCTTGTGTTGCCGCTCCTGTTGCTACATTTCCGGCGATCACATCAACAACAAGTTCTTCTTTAATCTTTTTAACCGTATCGATGATCCCTTTTGAGTGACCATGTGCAGAATCAAGTACAAGTACATCTACACCTGCGTCCACAAGTGCTTTGGCTCTATCCATCTGACCCACACCGATAGCTGCACCGACACGAAGTCGTCCAAAGTCATCTTTGTTTGAGTTGGGATATTCGATCCGTTTTTTGATATCTTTGATAGTTACTAAACCTTTTAAAAATCCTTCATCATCGATGATAGGGAGTTTTTCGATCTTGTGTTGATGCATAATATCAGCTGCTTCATCAAGGCTGATCCCTTTTTTTGCCGTAATAAGCGGCATCTTTGTCATCACTTCATCAACCCGTTTTTTAAGATCTTTTTCAAATCTCATATCACGGTTGGTAAGGATTCCAAGAAGTTTGTTATGTCCATCAACAACAGGAACTCCAGAGATCTTAAACTCTTGCATAATCTCTTCAGCATCAGCTAAAGTCGCATCTGGAGCTATATAAACCGGATCTATGATGATACCGCTTTCACTTTTTTTCACTTTTTTTACCTGTTGGCATTGGCTTTCTATATCCATATTTTTATGAACTATACCGATCCCGCCAAGTCTTGCCATAGCAATAGCCGCACGGTATTCTGTAACGGTATCCATCGCAGCAGAAACCATTGGAATTTTAAGAGAGATGTTTTTTGTTAATTTTGTGTTTAGATCAACTTCTTTTGGGAGTACTTCTGAGTACTGAGGAACAAGAAGTACATCTTCAAATGTTAATGCTCTTTTTTTGATTCTCATGAGGGATAATCCTTCTGTTTAAACTTTGGAGATTATACTCTTTTTGTGGTTAAAAAAAGGTAAAATGATGATAATTTTTTTCCTAAATCAAAGAAAAAAAGTGTATAATACAAGAATAACTATTTAAGGAGACATGTGAAAAACTCTTTTAAACTTCAGATATTTATAATCTTTTTTATTCCAACAGTTGTTTTAATCCACTTTACTGCTACTTATGTTTCAAGTAAATATGAAACTATGCAAAACAGTGCTTATTCATATATAAATGCAAAATTTACTAAAAAATTAGAAGAACTTATTCATAATGTTCAGATAGAAAGAGGTTTAAGTGCAGGATATATAACAACTGTTGATTTAAAAGGAAATATAGAAAAAAGACTTCTTTTGCAAAGAAAAATAACAGATCACTCTTTTAGAGATTTTACAACTTTTATAGCGATAAATTCTGAAAAAATAAATAATTTCTATAAGATTGAATATTATATAAAAGAGATTGTTCAAGTTTTATCACAGTTTGAAACAATAAGAGAAAAAGTTGATAAGAAAAAGATATCTTTTGAAGATGAGATACACTTTTATACACAAATAAATAAAAAACTTTTACATGTAATTTATATTTTAGCTATTAAATCAAAGAGAAATGATCCATTGATTGATTTGCTAGATGTTTATAAGATTCAAGAGATGAAAGAATATGCGGGGATTGAAAGAGCTTCTATATTTAAGCAGATCCTTTCTACACACCCCTCCCAAAAACTTGATGAGCAGATAAGACAAAGTATTTTAAGGCAAAAACAATATAAAGAAGAATTTTTAGCTACTGCAACACTGCTTGATTTGAAAATTTATTCAAAAACAATGGATGAAAAGCTTTTTATTAAAATCAAAAACTATCGAAAGAAACTTTTTCAAAGAATCTTAGATAAACAAGATAGTTTAAAATGGTTTGATATCAGTACAAAATATATAAATCAACTTAAAATAATTACAGATCAAATGTTGCAACAGTATCAAAAACAGATGCAAACAGCTTATACAAAATCAAAAAATGCTCTTTATATTGCCGCATTTTTATGGGTATTGCTTTTTATTTCATTTGTTGTATTAGCAATACTTTTATTACGACTTATCAATAGACAAACAAAGATGATGGAAGATCTTCGAATAGCATCATATGTTTTTAATGCAAAAGAAGCGATTACCATTACAGATTCGCATGGGAAAATTTTAAGAGTAAATGGAGCTTTTACAAAAATTACCGGCTATACAGAAAAAGAGGTAATAGGACAAAATCCGAGTGTTTTAAAATCTGGAAAACATGATGAATCTTTTTATGAACAGATGTGGAAAGATCTTCACATCCAAGGGTATTGGCATGGAGAGATATATAACAAAAGGAAAAATGGAGATATATATGCAGAGCAACTCTCCATTACCGCTATTACTGATACAGATGGAAATGTTACACATTTTATTGCACAATTTTTAGATGTAAGTGAACTCAAACAAGCTCAAGATGAAGCTCTTTATCAGGCAAATCATGATTTTTTAACACAATTACCAAATAGAAAACTTATGATGAACAGACTTAAAAAAGAGTTTGAAAGAACAAAAGAAGAACAATCTATTGATGCTTTTTTCTTTATAGATATAGATGGTTTTAAAAAGATAAATGATCTTTATGGACATAAAGTTGGAGATGATCTTCTTGTAGAGATAGCTTCAGACATAAAAAAATGTATTAAAGAAGATGACCTTGTGTCAAGAATTAGCGGTGATGAGTTTTGTGTGATTTTACAGACAAACCAAACTGATAAAGAAGAAGCTCTAAGAGTAAGTACTGAAGTTGCAACACAAATACTGAAAAACATCTCTTTAATTAAAAAAATAGGAAGGTTCAATATTCAAATAAGTGCTAGTATGGGGATTCGTATGTTTCCAGAAAATATAACAGATATTAATGAAATTATTAATGGTTCTGATGCAGCAATGTATAAAGCAAAAGAACAAGGGAAAAATCAGTTTGTATTTTTTGATAAAAGACTTGAATCTAAAATGAAAGAAATTTTGATTATTGAAAATGAACTTAAAGATGCTGTTACTTATGATGAGATTAAATTTTATTTTCAACCAAAAATAGATATACCAAATAATAAGATATATGGTGCAGAACTTCTCATACGATGGGAACATCCAGAAAAAGGGATCCTTTATCCGGGATATTTTTTAGATGTGGCAAAAGATATGCAACTTCTTCCAAAATTCACAAAACAAGCTTTACATGTAAGTTGTGACTTTATTAAACGCTATGGAGATAGATTTGAAGGAACACTCTCTATAAATACAAACTCTTCGGAATTATCAGACAGTATGCATATAGATGAATTGCTTTCAATTATAAAAGAGTATGGTATTGATGAGCGTAAACTTGAGTTTGAAATTCTTGAGAGTGAACTTATTCATGACTTTGATGCAGTGATTAAAAATATTAAAAAATTAAAAAATCATGGTATTCAATTTTCTATAGATGATTTTGGAACAGGATATTCTTCTATAAGTTATCTTGAAAAACTTCCTGTAGATACTTTAAAAATTGATCGTTACTTTATTCAAAATATTAATGAAAGTACAAATAAAGATTTGGTAAAAATGATTATAAATATTGCAAGATCTTTTGAATTTAAAGTGGTTATAGAAGGTGTTGAAAAAGAGGAACAGCTTGATCTTCTAAAAGAGTACAGAGTAAGATATTATCAGGGATTTTTATTTTCTAAAGCTATTGATGAGAAAAGTTTTACCAAGATGATAACTCAGTAGAGTTATCGTTGGTAGTTAAGCTCTTTTTCCAAAGAGAGTGAACCATCAAAGAGGGTTTGCTCATCATAGGTATTTGCGATAAGTTGCATACCAACCGGTAATCCTTCATCATTTTTCATAACAGGCAAACTAAGAGCAGGAAGTCCTGCAAGGTTTACGCTAATAGTATATAAGTCACTGAGGTACATCTGCATCGGTGAAGCAAGTTCACCAAATTTTGGTGCAACCGTTGGAGCTACCGGAGAGAGGATAAGATCAACTTCACTAAAAACTTTTGCGTATTCATCTTTGATGAGGTGTCTTACTTTTTGGGCTTTGACATAGTATGCATCATAGTATCCGCTACTTAAAACGAAATTTCCAAGAAGAATTCTTCGTTTGACTTCATCGCCAAACCCTTCACTTCTGGTGTTGATAAAAAGTTCACTGAGATTTTCTGCCTCAGCACGGTTTCCATAACGGATACCATCGTATCGAGCAAGGTTTGTTGTCGCTTCGGCAGTTGCGGTGATATAGTATGCACTGATATCGTATTTTGCATCAAGTAGTTCTACCTCTTTGATGGTGTGTCCGGCAGACTTGAGCGCTTCTATAGCTCTCTCATACCCTTTTTTAACATCTTCACTTGCGTTTTGGAGATGTTTTGGGATGATACCGATAGTGAGTTTTCTTGAAGGATCGAGTTTCTCACACACTTTGTCATCACGCTGAGCATTTGTGGAGTCTTTTGGATCGCTTCCGCTGATGATATCATAAAGGATCGCGGCATCTTCGACATTTTGTGTCATAGGGCCTATCTGATCAAGCGAAGAAGCATACGCTCCAAGACCGTAACGACTGACTCGCCCATAGGTTGGCTTCATCCCAACTATCCCACAATATGCTGCCGGTTGGCGGATACTTCCTCCCGTATCACTTCCAAGAGCAGCTATAGCGATCCCTGCTGCAACTGCTGCGGCACTTCCACCACTGCTTCCTCCTGGAACTCGTGAAGTATCAACAGGGTTAAGGGTCTTACCATAAAAACTACTCTCAGTGGTACTTCCCATCGCGAATTCATCCATATTTGTTCGACCATATGCACAAAGTCCTGCATCAAGGAGTTTGTTGATAACGGTTGCATTATATGGAGCGATGTAGCCTTGAAGGATCTTTGAAGCACTTGTTACACTCCAGTTTTTTACCTGGATGTTGTCTTTGACAGCGATGGGGATCCCCTCACCACTTTCTTCAAGACCTACATAGGCATTGAACTCTTTGTTTTGTTCTATCTTTTTTTTGAGATCTTCTTTAAGGTTGTTTTGTTCTTCTTTTGAAAGTTGTAATGCTTTTTTTAATGTAATCATTGTTTTCCTTTTCCTTTTTTTACACCATAAATCCCAAGTCCTACAAGAGCAAAGATCATAAATATTGTCTCAATTATAAAGCTCATCGGTACTGGTTGGGTAATATCAGGCATTAAGCAAGTACCTTTTGACATCTTGGACAAAGTGTTTCTTCATTTTCGGCTTGATATTTCCAACATCGTGGACATTTATGCAGTGATGCTTTTTTGATGATAAATTTTGCATCATCTATCTCAAACTCACCAAGGTTTTCTCCCTCACCCAAAGAAGAAACACCACTTACCACAAACCAGTCTTCTGCTTCTACGCTCTCTAATGCAAGAACTTTATCAGAAGTGGTCTCTATCACAAGTTCCAAGGTTGCTTTGATCGTTTTTTCTTTTTTAAGATTATCAACGATCTCATAGAATTTCTCTCGTGCCTGTATAAAATATGCCGCGTCAAAATCACTCTTTACTTCAGGGATATTTTCATATACCATATCGAAGATATCCTCTGCATCTCCTTTAAGCACTGATGGAGCATGCTCTAAGATCTCATCTGCTGTGTAAGTAAGGATCGGTGCGATAAGTGTTAGAAGCGTTTTGGCAATAAATGCCATAGCACTTTGACTTGCTTGACGGTGTATTTCATTTGCACCATCACAGTAAAGTCTGTCTTTTGTGATATCAAGGTAGATCCCGCTGAGTTCATTTACGATGAAGTTATTTAACAAGTTCATCCCGTTTACGAAGTTATAAGCACTAAATGCACTGTGAACTTCTGCAAACACTTCTCTTGCAGTTGCTAAGATCCATTTATCAAGGATACCCATTTGCTCAACTGGTGTTAGACTTTCAAGATCATTGATATTTGCCATCAAGAAGCGGAAAGTATTTCTGAGTTTTCTATAATTTTCGGCCGTTTGTTTAAGGATCCCTTTGGAGATTTTAAGATCTCCCTGATAGTCACTTGAAGCAACCCAAAGACGAAGGATCTCACTTCCATACTCTTTGATCACTTGCTCAGGAGCAACCACATTTCCTTTAGATTTACTCATCTTTTCACCTTTTTCATCAACGGTGAAACCATGAGTAAGCACACCTTTATACGGTGCTTTATGCTCAACTGCGGCACTTAAGAACATAGAAGACTGGAACCATCCACGGTGTTGATCACTTCCCTCTACATAAAGATCTGCCGGATATTCTCCTGCATCATAGTTGCGTGATTTTAGTACACTATACCATGTAGAACCGCTGTCAAACCATACATCTAAGATATCATTTACCTTTTCAAGCTCTTCAGGTTTATAGCCACTTCCAGGATAAAGTAGCTGGGCGATATCCATCGAATACCACGCATCACTTCCTTGCATCTCAAAGATCATCGCTACAAAGTTAAGAACCTTCTCATCTAAAAGTACTTCACCCGTTGCTTTGACTCTAAAAAATGCGATCGGTACACCCCAGTCCCTTTGACGGCTTATACACCAATCGGGGCGATTCTCTACCATAGAATTCAGTCGGTTTCTCCCCGTCTCTGGGATGAACTTGGTTTTCTCTACCTCTTCTAAAGCGATTTCTCTTAAAGTTTTTTGTTCCCCTTCAGGAGTACCATCAACTGAGACAAACCATTGTTTTGTCGCTCTAAAGATAAGTGGTGTGTGGCTTCTCCAACAGTGTGGATATGAGTGGGAGAACTTCCCAACCTTAAGCACGGCATCACCCATAAGCTCGATCAGTTTTTCATTTGCTTTGAAGATATGAAGCCCTACGAATTCTTCGGCATTTGGGATGAGGTTTTCTCGCACGACCGTTTCATCATAGCACCCTGTTTCACCTACTGGCATAATCACATCGAGGTTATATCGAAGCCCTACTCGGTAGTCATCTTCCCCGTGTCCCGGAGCGGTATGAACACATCCCGTACCGTTATCGACTAAAACATGCTCACCCAAAACTACATGTGAATCTCTACCGTTAAGCGGATTGA
>Ga0256828_1000820_pt1 | contig 20138 bp, 19 predicted proteins | sample CV88metaG_FD_185993 | JGI IMG/M metagenome (GOLD analysis project Ga0256828, IMG submission 185993) | Hydrothermal vent microbial communities from East Pacific Rise, Pacific Ocean - CV88 | ecosystem: Environmental > Aquatic > Marine > Hydrothermal vents | place: Pacific Ocean: East Pacific Rise...
AAAAAGGATAATACCCAAACTCAAAATACTCTTTTGTATCTTTGTATATATCAAACTTCAAATCAAGTTCCATAGCTATATTGATATGATTTGTCACAATCTCTTCTAAAGTATAACTATCAAGTTTCATATCATATTTTAACTCTAAAAACTCTCTAAAACTTAGCCCTTTTACATCATAGATAACAGCTCTTCTACTTAAGTCTGCTTTTGAGTTATCGAGATTAATCGCACTACTTCCACTAAAGATTATCTTTATATCCAAACTATCATATATATTTTTTAGCTCTTTTTCAAAGTTTATGTACTTGTGTATCTCATCTATGATTAAAAGCTTCCCACCATCTTTATAAAAATCATAAGTAAAATCATACAAAGAGTCTATATCTATCAAATCTGCACTGATATATAGTTTTTGAGATAATTCATAAGGAGCTTGGAGTAAATACTGGATTAAAAAAGTACTCTTACCAACACCTCTAGCCCCAATGATACCTATAAGGTTATTGTTAAAGTCAATTTCATTAAAAAAATATCTTTTATAAGGTTTGTTGTTTTTCTTGATAAACTCATTTTGTATAACCCTAAATTTTCTAAAATCTCTCATTTTGACTACTTTTTACTCAATTATATCATATATTATAGTTAGAGCTATAAAAAATGGGGTTATTTTTATAGTTAGATATATAAAAATATGGTTTTTAATGGAAGTGATAGCTTTAGACTCGTTATTTTTTCGGGGCTAAAGCCTCCGATTCCTTATTGTTTTTGATACTCAGGTGTAATTGATTATCTTATCCTAGTATTTCATTATTTTATCGTCGGGGTGAGGACACCCCGACCTACATTATAGGCTCTTCGCTTCAAGCTCTAAGCTTACTTTTTTTGTGCTACAAGAAGTGTAGATATACCCATAGAGAAGCTTTTTGTGTATTTCATCTCAAAGCCTACACTCTCTAGCTCATCACTTAGCATTTTTGTTGTTAAAAACTCCTCTATCGAGTCAGGTAGATACTTGTATGCTTCATAGTTTTTAGAGATAAGTCCACCTACTCTTGGTAGTACATTTTTCATACCAAAATCTACCACTTTATCAAGCACTCCTCTTCTCTCTTGTTTTGTAAATTCGAGTATCACAACTATACCATCTGGTTTTAATGCTCTATGAAACTCTTTGAGTGCCTCTACTCTATCTACTACATTTCGGATACCATAACTTATAGATATCACATCTGTACTCTCATCTTCTATCGGTAACTCTTGTGCTTTTCCTTCGATAAATGTAGCAAAATCCACTTTGTTTCTAGCAACTTCAAGCATACCAACAGAAGGGTCAATACCTACATATTTCTCTATCTCTACACCATTTTTAGATGCTTGTTCTCTCCAGTAGATTAACAAGTCACCTGTACCAGTGGCTACATCTGTTATCTGTGTAAGTTTATCTTTACCTAGTATCTCAAAGGCTTTATCACACCCTTTTTTACGCCACTGTATATCTATACCCATACTTAAGACTCTATTTGCCAAATCATAAGTAGATGCTATATCATCAAACATCTCTACTATCTTTTGCTGTTTCTCTTCTTTATCTGTTAGTTTTTCAATTCCCAAGGTTCTTACTCCATATCATTAAATCTGTATCATTTTTGTCTATATACAAAAACTCTAAATCCATATCGGTATTATATGTTAAATTGTTACAAGATAGCTTAGGAGTTTGATAAAAAAGCACCCAATCTATCTTTTGTGCCATAGCTCGTAGCATACCCTCTCCCCCCTCAACAAGTACAAATGATGGTTTTTCTAAAAATGATAAATCATCTCCAATCTTAACATCTCTACTCTTGATACCAAAAAGAGCTATATCTCTATCCAAATCATCACTACGAGTATAGATGTATATATCAGGAGCTTTCTCACCTATAAAACGACAATCAAGTGTAGGTCTATCAACCCTAACGGTATTGCCACCTATAAGCATCTTTGAGCTTACAGCTCTAAGCTTATGGGTATGTGTGAGTGACTCTTTTGAGCTTAGATATCCCCCACCTATACGAGCATTTGTACTCTGAGCCAACTTAAATAAAACAAATGCCCTGTCTTGCCATATTAAAAATGGCTCTAAAAGTTTCAAAGCTCTATCTTCTTCTACACCAATAGTTACATTAAAAAGTATATCTGAGCCGTTATCATGTCCTTTGATAGGGTCTTTTGTAGCTATGATAACTCGTTTAAGATTAAGTATGCTAAGCAAAGAGGCACAAGAAGGAGTTTTGCCCTCGTGAGAGCAAGGCTCAAGAGTTACATATATCTCACAATTTTCAAAAAATCCTTTAGGTAAGGCTCGAAGAAAATTATGCGAAAGATAGGCATCAAATCTATCAAAATCTATACTTTTTTGTGTGATTTTTTCGTAAGCACCAAGAAGTGCTAAAACTTCAGCGTGAGAAGTACCTGCTTTTTGGTGAGCTTGGATAGATAGCAAAGTACCATCTTTTACAACCACAGCACCCACAGCAGGATTTGGATAAGTAAGAAGCTGATATTTCCAAGCTTCTTCTATGGCTAGTCGCATAAAAAAACTATCATTCATAACTAGCCCTAAGTTCTCTTAAAACTCAAAATATGTTTTCACTGTTCCTAGCTGATTGTACTCATATCTCTCTTCACCATCTTTGGTTTCGATAGTTATACCCTCACCATCAGCCTCTTTTAAAACACCTTTACCTTTACCTTCACCTATCACTTTATATTTGATTTTCTCACCGATAGCATATTTAAAATGGCTAGGTTTTGTAAGTTTTCTCTCTAGTCCTGGAGAGCTTACCTCTAAACGGTATGCCCCACCTACTGGTGGATTTACATCTAAAAATGGAGAGAGTTCATTTGATATATCAGCACACAAATCTAGTGATACCCCACCATCTTTTGTGATATAGACTCTAAATATAGTCTCATCAAACTCTGAAGCCACTTCAGTATCATATAGATTAGCCCCATTTGCCTCTACTATCTTAGCTATCTTATCATTTAGACTCATCACTATCCTTTCTTTGTGCTATCTGTTTAAACAGCTCTTCCATACGGTTTTGTTTCTCAAACTGTTCATCAAACTCAAAAGTAAATCTAGGTGCTTTAAACCAACCTTCACTCTGCTTACAGTGGTTTTGGATATATCCTGATACTTTTCTAAGCTGTCTTAATGCCTCATTTTGTTCAGCTTGGCTTAGATATGACTTATCAAGATAAACTTTAGCATCACTTCTACCACGAGAACAGACAACATCAGTAACAAGAAGAGAGTTTATCCTCTCATCACTAAGTGTTGCCAATGCCTCAGGGATAATCTCTCTAAGTATCGACTCAACTCGTTTTCGTTTAATCTCTTCTTGTGTCATACTATAAACTCACTTGCTCTTCTACATCTTTGAAAGTTTCGATAACATCACCAACTTTGATATCATTGAAGTTATCTAGCATAATACCACACTCGTATCCGTTTTTAACCTCTTTGGCATCTTCATTAAATCTTTTAAGTGAAGATATAGAACTCTCATAAACAACAACACCATCACGGATAAGTCTAGCTTTCGAGTTACGAGTGATAGAACCATCACTAACTTTACAACCAGCAATAGTCCCTACTTTACCAACAACAAACACTTCTCTAACTTCTGCTTGACCAGTAACCTCTTCTTTTAGAACAGGACTCATCATACCAGATAGTAGAGATTTTACATCATCTATCAAATCATAGATAACTGTATAAGTCTGTATCTCAACACCTAACTCTTTAGCTTTTTTCTTAACTGAACCAGTAGGTCTTACATTGAACCCTAAGATAACAGCATGCTCACTAGCATCTGCTAAAGTTACATCACTCTCAGTAACTCCACCAACACCCTCATGAATGATATTTACTTTAACTTCATCATTTCTAAGTTTTGCTAAACTACCTTTTAGTGCTTCTAGAGAACCTTTAACATCTGCTTTGATGATAACTGGCAATGCTTTAAGTTGTCCCTCCGCAATAAGAGCTGATAAATCTTCAAGAGATGCTTTTGTACTTTTTGAAAGCTCTTTTGCTCTCTCATACTCTGCTCTTTTTTGAGATAACTCTCTAACCTCTTTATCTGTATCCATAGCAACCATAATATCACCAGCATTTGGAACTTCATTTAATCCTACGATAGCTGCTGGAGTGCTTGGTCCTATATTTTTAACATTTGAACCATCATCAAGCTTGATAGCTTTAACTCTACCATAAGTAGTTCCAACTATCACATTATCCCCAACTTTTAATGTACCATTTTTAATGATTACATTAGCAACTGGCCCAAATCCTTTCTCAACAGAACTCTCAACAACTACTGCTTTTGCTTTACGATTAGGGTTAGCTTGAAGCTCCATCACTTCAGATTGAAGCAAGATAGTCTCAAGTAAATCATCAATACCTTTACCAGTATGAGCAGAAACCTCTACAAAGTCATACTCACCACCCCAATCAGTTGCTAAAACCTCAAGCTCTGCTAGTTGAGTCTTAACATGGTCTGGGTTAGCACTTGGTTTATCCATCTTATTGATAGCAACAATCATAGGAACACCTGCTGCTTTTGTGTGAGAGATAGCCTCTTTTGTTTGAGGCATCACACCATCATCAGCAGCAACAACAATGATAACGATATCAGTAGCTTGAGCTCCACGAGACCTCATCTCTGTAAATGCTGCGTGACCTGGAGTATCTACAAAAGTAATCTTTTTACCATTTTTCTCTACCTGATAAGCACCAACATGCTGAGTGATACCACCAGCCTCTTTTGCTGCTACTTTTGTTGAACGAATTCTATCAAGAAGTGATGTCTTACCATGGTCAACATGCCCCATGATAGTGATAACTGGTGGTCTCTCTTCAAGATACTCATCTTCTTCTGAGTCATAAACAGCTACATAATCTAGCTCATCTAATGGATTGATAGTAGTTACTTCTACTTCAAACTCTTCAGCTAAAATCTCTATCTCATCTTTACTCAAGAAGTCATTTTTAGTAACCATCATACCAAGCCCAAATAGAACTTTGATAACTTCTCCAGCACTTTTACCCACTTTTTCAGCAAACTCATAAACTCTTACATTCTCAGGTATCTCTACTGTTGTTATCTTCTCTGATGCTTCTACTTTAGTGTATTTCTTCTTCTTACCACCTCTTTTGATAGAACGATTCTGTTGAGGACGGAATGTCTGCTTACCTTTTGTACCACCAGCACTCATCTCTCTTCTTTTTGCCTCTTCTTTTCTCTTCTGCTCTTGACGCATCATCTCTTCATAGATATTTTTATCAGAGAAATCGAGCAATACTACTTCCTCTTCACCAAATCCACTATCAATCTCCCCACTCATACCTTCATAGTTAAAGATATCTATCTTCTTACCACTGTCTTTCGCTTGAGCTGGACCTTTTTTGATTTTCTTCTTAGGTGGAGGAGGTGTAGCACCACCACTCATAGAGATTTTTCTCATAGCTTTTACAGGCTCTGGTTTTGCCTTTCTTACTATCTTGATACCACCTCTTGAGATACTCTTTTTAGTAGAAGCTTCTGCTACTTTTATAGTAGGAGTATCATCTTTTTTACTTACAACTGATATACCTTTTCTCTTCTTAGGTGCTTTTTTAGGAGCTACCTCTTCTTTTACTTCAGGCTCTGTTGTAACCTCTTGAGTATCTGGAGTTGTTGTCTCCACTTTACTCTCTTCCTCTACATCAGCAATCTTCTCTTCTACCTTAGGAGCTTCACTCTTTTCGATAGTCTCTTCTTTAGTTTCTACTTTTTTAGCTTTTTTAACTATCTTGATACCACTTTTCTTCTTTGCTGGAGATTTGAAATCTTTAGGTAGTTTTCCACTGATAGCATAATCTACCAATACACCAGCCTCTTCAACACCAATAGCACTATTGGCAGCTTTTACATCAAAGCCTAACTCTTTAGCTTTCTCTATTAGTTCGTTGTTAGATAGTCCTGCTTCAGCTGCTATCTCTAGGATTTTAATTTTATCCATATTTTATATAACTCCTTTTTCTATATACACGCCCTATGATATATCTAAAACTATTTTGACAAAATAGATTTCAAATACTCTTCATCTTGCTTAAATCTTTTTGATAACGATTTGATTTTTTTCATATTTTGACTACACTCATCACAGATATAAAAACTGCGACCATAACCATCATATTTTATAATCAAATCAGCCCTATGTTTCAAGCGAAACATAGATTTTTGAGCCATTCTATTACGACATAAGATACACATTCTTGTAGGTTGTGATTTTTTCATCACATATTATACCTAAAAACATATTACTTAACTCTTGGTTATGATACCATGGTTGTCAAGATTTAGTATCATTACTCTAAATTGGGGGAACGCATCTTCTAAAGCTTTTGCGATAGATATGGCATCTTTTTCATAAACAAGATTGAAAAATGTAGAACCAGAACCAGATAGTGTACTCATCAAAGCACCATTTTTTAAAGCTATCTTTTGTACTTCAAAAAGCTCTGGCATCATTTTCATTCTTCTTGATTGATGTAGCTTATCTTTTGATGCTATACGCAATAAATCCCAAGACTCACTCATAAAAAGTGCTGTCATATATGATGAGCGAGAGAGTGAGTAGATAGCCTCCTCTTTTCTATAATATTTTGGTAAAACTGTACGAGATTGTGCTGTTGAGATAGGAGTTGGTGGCACTACTACTACTGCTTTTAGATAATCTGGCATTCGTCTTTTTTTGCTATAAACTCTACCATTTTCCAAACAGGCTACATTAAATCCACCCATAACAGCTGGTGTTATATTATCAGGGTGTGGCTCATATTTTAAAGCACGATTTAATATCTCTCTTTTATTATATCTAAATCCAGCAGCTACATAAGAGGCACTTAGTGCTGCGACTATTACAGCTGATGAGCTTCCAAGTCCCCTTGATATTGGGATACGATTACGAAATTCAAATCTAAAATTATCTTCACGAGATGTCAATCTTTTATAATTTTCATTAAAAACATTTAAAAAAAGGGTATTTTTTTTAATCTTATTGTTATTTGCCCCCTCACCGTGTGTAGCTAAACTTAAAAATTTAGAAGGCTTAATTATTATCTCATTTCTCAAATCAACAGCTAAACCAAGAGTATCAAACCCTGGGCCTAAGTTAGCTGATGTTGCGGGTACACTAATAAACATACTCAATTCTCTTTCCTATACTGCTGGAATGATATAATCAGGTGTAGCCTCTCCATCTACTTTTAAATGCTCAAGAGTATCAACTAATTTAAACTCATTCTCAACAGGGGTATCTAATTTTTTTGTTATTATAGTCTCTTTTTCCTTGATAAAGTATAGACTACCTATCGCTTTTATAGGTTTATTTTCATTTAACTCAAATCCACTACAACCGACAAGCTCAATCCCCTTAATAGTCTCGATAGTTTTAAGTATCACATAAGTTATCTTTATAGCCATATAAGAACCAGGCCCTCTAGCATAAATGATACGCTCTATATCATACTTTTTTAACAGTTTTTCCAAAATCGGTAGTAAGATATCCGATGTCTTACCCTCTTGGATAATACTCTCTATCAACACACCATTCTCATAACACCCAACCATAAGTGGATTGGATATACTATTTACTAGTAGTTCATATCTATACAAATGCTTTTTCAAATGCTCTACTCTCCATAGATGTTGCCTCTACAATCTCATAAGACTCTACTTGAGCCAAAAGTTTTGTAGTAAGTTTATAGTTTAAGTCGTGACTACCTGCCTTTGCCACATATCTACCCAAGATATTATATCCACTAACCATCATATCACCCAAAGCATCTAAAATCTTATGTCTTACAAACTCATCTGAGAAACGAAGCCCTTCAGGATTTAACACCTTATACTCATCTAAACCTATCGCATTTTGAAGACTCGCACCTAATGCTAAGTTTTGAGACTGGAGATACTGGATATCTTGAGCAAAACCAAATGTTCTAGCTCTAGCTATATTTTCTATATAGTTTCTCTTACTAAACTCAAAAGTGTAGTTCTGCTTACCGATAACAGGGTGTTCAAAATCTATCTCAAAATCAAATATAGCCTTACTACTTGGCTCAAGTCTCACATATTTGTTATCATCAACTTTTATCTCTACACTCTCTTTTACTACAAGTATCTTTTTAGCTCTATTTTGCTTTTTGATACCAGCCTCATCTAAAAGAAGACAAAAAGAGCTTGAAGAACCGTCCATAATAGGCATCTCATTACCATTGACTACAACTCTCAAATTATCTATACCATAAGCATATATAGCCGATAAAAAGTGTTCAATAGTAGAGATAAACCCCTTTTCATTTCCTATAACAGTAGCCATTTTTGTATCTATTACTGAATTTGGAGATAGTGGGATAGATAGTGCCAAATCCTTTCTATAAAATACAATACCACTATCAACAGGCATAGGCTCTAATCTCAAAGAGATAGGCTCTCCTTTGTGTAATCCTATACCAACAACTTCTACTGCTTTAGCGATGGTTCTTTGTTCCATAGTTATCCCTTTCTATCTTGCTACTATATTTAATTATACTATAAAATATGAAATATTTCAAATATAATACTAAATATATGTTAATTTGAACTTACCACCTCTTATATAAAATAGTATAATCACTTTTTTATAAGAATTTCGATATAAATTCAAATAGAATTATATTTTTACACAAGGAAGCTTATGAGTTACTCAATAGAATCGTTCGACCCAGAAGTATTTGAAGCGATAGAAAACGAAAGAGAGAGACAGACAAACCACCTAGAGATGATAGCATCTGAGAACTTCACAATCCCAGCTGTTATGGAAGCTATGGGTAGTGTATTTACAAACAAATATGCTGAAGGTTATCCATATAAAAGATATTATGGTGGTTGTGAGTATGCTGATAAAGTAGAACAACTAGCGATAGATAGAGCTTGTGAGCTTTTTGGTTGTAGCTATGCTAATGTTCAACCTCACTCAGGTAGCCAAGCAAATGGTGCTGTGTATGCTGCTCTTATCAAAGCTGGTGACAAAATCCTTGGTATGGACTTAAGCCACGGTGGGCATCTTACTCACGGTAGCAAACCAAGTTTTAGTGGTAAAAACTACCAATCATTCACTTATGGTGTAGAGCTTGATGGGCGTATCAACTATGATAAAGTTATGGAGATAGCAAAAATCGTACAACCAAAAATTATCGTATGTGGTGCTTCTGCTTATGCTAGAGAGATTGATTTTGCCAAATTTAGAGAGATAGCTGATGCTGTTGGTGCTATCCTTTTTGCTGATATAGCTCACATCGCTGGTCTTGTTTGTGCTGGGGAACACCCTAGCCCATTCCCTTATGCTGATGTTGTAACTACTACTACACACAAAACTCTAGCAGGTCCTAGAGGTGGTATGATTATGACAAATGATGAAGATATTGCTAAAAAAATCAACTCTGCTATCTTCCCAGGACTACAAGGTGGGCCACTTGTTCATGTAGTAGCTGCTAAAGCTGTTGGATTTAAATACAACCTAAGTGATGAGTGGAAAGTGTATGCTAAACAGGTAAAAGCAAATGCTAAAATCTTAGCTGATGTACTTATCAAAAGAGGTTATGATGTAGTAAGTGGTGGTACAGATAACCACTTGGTACTTGTAAGTTTCCTAAATAAAGAGTTTAGTGGTAAAGATGCTGACGCAGCACTTGGAAATGCTGGTATCACAGTCAATAAAAACACAGTCCCAGGTGAGACAAGAAGTCCATTTGTAACATCAGGTATCCGTATAGGTTCACCAGCTCTTACAAGTAGAGGAATGAAAGAGGCTGAGTTTGAAGTTATAGCTAATAAGATAGCTGATGTTTTAGATAACATCAATGATAACGAGCTTCACGCTAAGATAAAAGAAGAGATGAAAGAGTTAGCAAGTAACTTTGTAATCTATGATAAACCTATCTACTAAGGATATAGTATCAAAATTTTTGATTTAGAACTCAAAAGTGAGTGTTACTACATTAAAAGAAAGTCGATTGTTCAAACTATACAGTTTGACAATCGCACTTTTTATGCCAAATTTGAACAGATAAACGCCCCACTAACTCCCCTACTTATAGAACAACATTTACAAAAAGAATATACCATAGCTATCCCTTTGGTTCAAAATGATAGAGTTAAATATATGCTACTTGAGTATGATGGTGATGAGTATATACGATTTATCTATCTAGTAAAATCCCTATTTACCTCACTAAATATAAAAAACTACCAGATATATCACGGTAAAAAAGAGAAAAAGATACAGATATTTATCCAAACAGACGATATCTCTCTAACAGAAGCATCAAAACAGCTTGAAGATATATCAAATACCCTAACTACAAAAATGACAAAGAGATGGAAACTCCTACCTCAAAAAAACCTACCAGATGAGTACAATATAGCAACCCTACCTTACGCGAAGTGGCATCAGTAGTTTGATACAAAAAATGATATCTAACATACAAACTACATATTTTACAACCTTATAAACCAATAGTTTGGATTTATTTGTTAAAATACAACCAATTTAAATTTGAGGGTGATTACTATGTTTGGAATTGGATTTACTGAGTTGATGCTTATTGCTGTGGTTGCTATACTGTTTTTAGGGCCTGATAAACTACCACAAACATTAGTTGATATAGCCAAGTTTTTCAAAAGTGTCAAACGAACTATCAATGATGCGAAGAGTTCATTTGAAGAGGAGATACGAGTAGCTGACTTAAAAAAAGAGGCTCTTGAGTATAGAGAGAAGTTTGAAGCTACAAACCGTGAGTTACAAGGGTTTAAAAACTTTGATTTAGATGAGCTTTTAGAGGACGAGAGTCGAGCAAAAACAAAATCAGAACCAAGAAATCACGATGAACTACTCTCATCAATCCCAACAAAAACAGAAAAAACACCCGATACAAAATCTACTACAAACGGAGATAAAGCATAATGTTTGAAGAGTTAAAACCACATTTGGTAGAGTTAAGAAAAAGGTTAGCACTCTCTGTTGCTTCTATTTTTGTAATGTTTGTTATCGCTTTTAGTTTTCATAATGCTATACTCACATGGATTACATCACCTCTAAATAATGCTCTAAGCGAGGTTGGTCGTATCATAGAGTCTCAAAACAAAACAACTTGGACACTCCAAGAGCAAAACAGTTCAACAGCTACACCATCATCGGTAGCTACAAAACTTCAACACCAACTCCAAGAGGCATCTAATGTAGCCTCAGATGAGTTAAAAACTATCCTAAGAGAGGCATCTTTAACAACTAAAGAGTTGGCGACTCTCTTAAAAGATGAAGATATCAAATCATCTACTAAAGAGTTTGAAGGTAAAATCACAACTCATCAAGTTGGTGGGGCATTTTTCGTAGCACTTAAAGTATCATTTTTTGCTGGACTTTTGGGGGCATTACCTTTTATACTATATCAGATTTGGATGTTTATCGCTCCTGGACTATATGACAATGAGAAAAAGATGGTACTTCCGTTTGTTGTAGGTGGTTCTATGATGTTCTTTATAGGGGTACTCTTTGCCTACTATGTAGTGACTCCTTTTGGTTTTCAATTTCTTATAACATTTGGTTCATTTCTCTATACTCCATTTATCAATATAGAAGATTATGTCGGCTTCTTTACTAAGATTATGATGGGGTTTGGATTGGCATTTGAGCTTCCTGTATTTGCCTACTTCTTAGCACTTTTGGGATTGGTTACAGATAAGACTCTGATAGATTTTTTCAAGTATGCTATTATCATTATATTTATGGTAGCTGCCCTACTTACTCCTCCTGATGTACTTACTCAACTACTGATGGCTGCTCCACTTGTAATACTTTATGGGGTATCTATACTTATCGTAAGAGCTGTAAATCCAGCAAAAGAAGAGGAAGATGATGAAGAGTAGAGATATAGACCTTTTAACATCTAGTTACGACTATACTCTTCCTAAAGAGCTTATAGCCTCAGCTCCTGTATATCCAAGAGATAGTGCCAAACTACTTGTATATGATAGGAAAAAGGATACTGTAACTCACTCAACATTTAAGTATATATTGGATTTTTTACCTAAAGATATAGCGATATGTATCAATGATACTAGAGTTATTAAAGCCCGTATATTTGGACATAAAAGTAGTGGTGGAAAGGTTGAGATACTTCTTAATAAACCTTTAGATGCTTCTAACTATCTTGTACTTATTCGAGGTAAGGTCAAAGAGGGAACTCTTCTATATTTTGATAATAATTTAGTAGCTAAAGTCATCTCTTTAAATAGTGATGGTTCAAGAGTTGTAACATTTACTCAAAACAACAGAAATATTAGATTTGAGGAGCTAGTTACTATACTTGATGAGATAGGACATATCCCTCTTCCTCCATATATGCAAAGAGAAGATAACTCTCAAGATGATATAGACTATCAAACACTATTTGCTTCAAATGCTGGAGCAGTAGCAGCACCAACAGCATCTCTACACTTTACAGATAAACTATTTGAAGAGTTATCATCTAAACACCCTATATATAAAGTTACGCTACATGTAGGTGCTGGAACTTTTAAACCAGTAGAGGTAGATGAGATACTAAATCACCCTATGCACTCAGAATACTTCGATATACCAGAAGATACAGCATCTCTACTAGATAGTTCTAAAGAGCTTTTAGCTATCGGGACAACAGTTACTAGAACTATCGAGTATTATGCTAGAGAGAAAAAACTCCAAGGAGAGTGCGACCTATTTTTAAATCCATCAAACCCACCAATTAGAGTCAATCATCTATTGACAAACTTTCATCTTCCCAAAAGCACTCTTATTATGTTAGTAAGTAGCTTTATCGGTAGAGAGAAGAGTCTAGAGCTGTATCAAGAGGCGATAGAAAATAGATATAGATTTTACTCTTATGGTGATGCTATGCTAATAGTTTAAAAAAATTGTTCTATAATAACAGTATGAGAGATATAAAACTAATAACAGCCTTCATAACTATCGCTATATTGAGTGGGTGTACTCCAGATAAATTTCCAAAACACCCTGACTATACTATCCATCAACCAGATGTTACATGTAGTCCATGCCGTGCCAACTTAGATAAGATGGTAAAACAGCTTCAAGGAACTCCTTATGTTTGGGCTGAAGAGGGTCCAGACTACTTCGACTGCTCTGGATTTACATACTATTTATATGGTTCTATGGGTATCGAGTTACCAAGAACAGCTAGAGAACAGGCAAAGGTTGGAAAGAGAGTATCATTTAAAAACCTAAAATATGGTGATTTGATATTTTTCGCAACAAGTAAAAACAGACACCGTATTACACATGTTGGTATGTATCTTGGTAATGGCTGGTTTACTCATGCTAGTACAGCAAAGAGCAAAGTTGTATATAGCAATATCTATAAATCAAAATATTATAAAAGCCGTCTAAGAGTGTGTAGAAGATATCTACCAGATGAGTGTAGTGCTGACATAGGTAAAAAACTCTTATGGCAAAACACTCCACAAAAGTGTAAAACAAAACCACTAAAACCAAAGATAGAAGATATAAAAGAGCCAACCCTTAAGAAAAAAGCGATAGTGATACAGACACCAATGAGTGATATAGAGAGTAACTCTAAAGATGGTATATACTATGTCCAAGTAGGCTCATTTACAGGCAACCCAAACCCATATATCATCAAAAAGATAAAGCAGAAAAATCTACGATATAGACTTATCAAGTTTGATATAGGAAAAAAACATATAAATAAACTACTAATAGGTGCTTATAAAACACAAGCTCAAGCTCAAAAAGTGTTAAGAGATGTAAAAAAAGAGATTGAGCCAAATGCCTTCATCGCAGAGATTAGATAGCCTTAGCTATCTACTACTCTATTTAGTTCAATAACACTAAATCTATCCATACTATCTTTTTCAAAACGATAGTAGTGTAACTCATTGGCATTGGCAAATAGTGGCTCAGGCGTTACAAATATGATATTAAATCCACTACTATTTGCGAACTCTTTAAGTTTTTGTTGATTATGGCTATGAAGCCTAGAGACTTCATCTATAATTAGAAAAAACACCTTACTATTCTCTTTTAAATATACCTTCAATATAGATATAGCTAAAGCAATCTTTAAGAGCATACTACCTCCTGTACTACTCTCATTATTAATTTGAGTCATATTTTCTCTCAACTTTCCATTTTCTCTAAAACTTAATCCCAAATCAATAGTATCTACAAGTGTTATTCTATCTGAAGTAAGCTCTTTTTTTATACTATGAAATAGTCTATCAAGCTCCATTAAGTGTCTATATGAGTCATCTCTATCAAAAAACAGAGACTCTTGAGTCATCATACTTGCTATATCTGTCATCTTATCTTTAAGTTGTATAAAAATCTTTGATATAGACTCTTGAGTTGTTTTAGAAGTCTCTATCTTTATAGAGTTTATAACTCCAAAATCAACAGATTTCAACTCTCTATTTACTCTTTTTACCAAAGAGTCAAATCTCTCTTCTGTATTGGCAAATATCTCTAATTTTTTACTATATATATTTTGGATAAAGTTTCTAAACTTAGTAGTTTCTGCCTTTTTAAGAGTATCAAGTTTGATATATCTCAACTCATACAACAACTCAATACTATCTAAGATACTACTCAAGTTAGATATAAAAAAGATATTCTCAAATAGAGAGATATCAAATACAACATATCTCTTTTCTAATCCTTTTATACTACTTAATCGTTGAAGTGTCTCTCTTAGAGATATCAACTTCTCTCGATAACTACTCTCCTTTTCACTATATAAACGCAACAAAACACTCAGTAGAGTTTGACTCTCTCTCTCATTTTTACTATATATCTCTATATCATCTATATCACTAAGAGCTCTATTTATAGATTTAATCTTATCTTCTATCTCTACTATCTTTCTCTCTATCCCTTTGAGATTACTCTTATATCTCTCTCTTCTTTGATTATAGTTATTGGTTACTTTTTTCAAAAAACGATTATATCTATCTAGCTCTTCTTTAAACAGATAATACCCATCTAACTCTTCCTTCTCTTTTTGATAATCATCTAGTAAAAGTTGTGCTTTATCTATCTCTCTAATTTGTATCTTCAATAGTTCCAACTCATCACTTAAAGCTACTAACCTATCGTCTTTTGATATATTTTCTCTACTCTCTTTAAGTTTTTCGATACTACTCTCTATCTTTGATACCTCTTCTCTCTCCCACTCATTTAACTCTTTTATTATATCTTGCTTTTTAACAGATATTATCTTTTTGATATCTCTTATCTCTTGTTCATAAATAGTTTTAACACTCTTAATCTCTTGATTGATATCATCTATCTTTTTACGATATGCTATCTCTTTATCTTTATATCCTACCATATCTTTTTTTATATCTGTGATTTTACTATCTATCTTAGCATTTTTAGCTCTGATATCTTTTGATATCTGTTTTTGAGTTTCTATAAGTCTATCTTTGAGTTGATTTACTCTATTTTCACTATATGCTATTTTATTACTTATCTCTTCTAAGTTTTGATTGTTTTCAACAATAGCATTTTGATACATCTGCTCTCTCTTATCTAAAAAAGATTTATACTCAAACTTTAAACTATTCTGCTTTGATTTTATCTCTTCGATTTTAGATTTAGCCTCATCTCTTGTTGGTATCTTCTCTAAAGTGCTACTATCTATCTCTATATTTATGATTTGATTATCTAAAATTTTAGGTTTAAGTACATCTATACTCATATACAAAAGAGACTTATCCATCAATGGGTAGAAACTCTCCTGCCACATATCAACCTCATCATCTAAAAAGGCTCTAAATGTACCCTCTTTTCTCTCTAAAGTAGATTGATAAAATATCAACTCTTTCTCTAAAAGGCTTTCTTGGTGATTATACTCTATCTTATAATCATCTAAGTCTTTTTTATATTCACTCTCTAACGCATCTGCTTTCATCTCATACTCAAGATATAAAGATTGTAGTTTTATCTTGCTCTCATCTATTGCTCTTTTTTCACTACTATAAATTTGGTATATCTCATCTTGCTCTTTATACTCTTGTATCTGTATCTGACTCTTTTTCTCTAAAAGCTCTTCTATCTCTTGATGTAGTCTTGATATATTAAATTGAAAACTCTCTATATCTCTTTGAAACTCACCTTTTTTATCTTCTATCTTCTCTATACTCTCTCTATATCTATTATCTATTTGATAAATTTCAGACTGCTGTTTAATCAAAAGTTCATCTTCTTGCTGGAGTAATCTTCTCTGTTTTTGCTGTTTTATATCTATATCTATCTTAGACTTTAGAGCAAAAATCTCATTATCTATACTCTTTATCGTACTCTCTATCCCTGATACCAATCTAGAATACTCTTGTTGTTTTTCATCAAAATCACGACTAACACTACCTTGTGATAATATTAACTCTCTAGCTTTAAAGAGGTTATCACTAGAGTATCTTCCCTCTTTCAATCTCTTTATACTATCAACTCTAAATCTCAAATCACCGATTTTACTACCTATCTCATCTTGAAATCTCTTCATCTTTTTATCCAATATAAAAACTTTAGAAGATATATCATCTCGAGAGTTTTCTATCTTTATTATCTCATCTTTTAAAGAGTGTAGAAGCTCTTTTTCATACTCCTTACGATAGTTTATCTCCTCCCCTATTTTAGATATACTATGCTCTAAATCCAATAGCTCAGACTTTAAAGATTTGGACTTATCTATCAGTGGTGTTGCTTTTTCTAACTCTCTAAAAAAAGAGAATTTACTTGAAAATTGGTTTAGTTCATATATATACTCATCAGGCTCAAAAAAAGCACTCTCTCTATCTATATCAAGTGATGTCAATAGCGCTTTTTTGATACTTTTACTATCTATTATCGCTTTATCTATATTGAATACAGAGTTAAAAAGTCTTAAAAATATATCTCTATTTTTTATATCTGCTATCTTAAAATCTATATATTTTCTATTCTCTCCATAAATGATAGATGTATATTCATCTACACCATCTACTTTACAACTTGTTGCTACACTCTTTATATAAGAGAGTATCTCTTTAAAGTCACAAACCTTTCTATCACTATTTAACACCCTATCAATATCAAATTTCTGTTTAGAGAAGTATTTTATAATCTCATTTCCACGACGATACATCAAAATAAAAAATGTCTCAAAAGAGTATATGATATAGGAGTCATCATAACTAAAGTAGTAATCTTTAAAACTCGTCTTATCCCTAGGTATGCCTAAATTTCTAATATCTGCTGTATATAAAAAGTGTATTGCCCGTATAAAACTGGTTTTTCCACTTCCATTATCTCCTAAAAAAAATAAATCTCGACTCAAATCTACTTTAGCAAAATCAAAATTTGCTGAATTCAATAAAAAAATCTCTTTTAACATTATATACTCTCCTAAAAAGCACTATCTACTATCTTAAGGTAGTAACTCAAAGCACTAAGCACCTTATAGCTATCCCTATCTCCTCTTTGATTTTGCTCCAAAACAAAACTCTTCTGTAATATAGAAAAAAGCTCTTCTACTTCTGTTTTTATATCTTCACTACTAGATAGATAGAGTAACTTATCTCTTAAAAGCTCATCGCCTCTCTTATCATACTCAACGATAAATTTACTCTGCTTTATGACACTATTGACACTCAATACTGGAAATATCTGTTTAAGTACAGATATGGCAACGATTGTCTTTTTATGTCTATCTACAAAATAGTTCACATCTTCTCTACTTAAGAGTCCTTTTTTTGAGAGATAAAAGTATCCACTCTCTCCAACAAGATAATAACCTATCTTATCTACTACACTTTTAAGTGCTTCAAAATTCTCATCTACACTTAAAAAATTTGCTATATTATGATATTTTTGACTACCTGTTGAGATGATAATCCCTTTAGACAACACTTCAAATGCCTCTTTCATATAATCCATCTTATCACCTTTATATTGTATTGATTAAACTCTTCACTATAAACGATATGTTCATCTGTAAGTAGCTGAAGATATACCTTAAATGCCTCTTGTTTATCTGCTATACAATCCAATCCATAAAGATATATAAAGAGGTCATCACACCCATTTTGATTTAGAGAGGCTATTATCTCTTCTATATCTATTAAATCCAATGGCTCTACCTTTAGTTTAGGTAAAACCCTATCTGCTCTCTCTTTTTTTACCCTCTCTAACGACAGTTGGCTTAACGCATCTCTCAAGTAGCTACCGATATTGCTATCTACATCTATCACTGTTGAGACTTTACTGTTTCTCATATATTTTAAAGTATAGTACGCCTCACTACCATATAACATTAACTTATCATCAAGATATATATCATCTTCATTCAAGATATCATTTGCTACTTTAAAAAGCCTCTGATTTTCTCTTCTTTTATCTTTAGTCTGTATGATAAAACTATTAAGAGTATCTATATATACAGATATATTTTGAAAGAGATGATACATTTGAGTATTGATACTCATCATTTTTAATTTTATATCTTGATGAAGCTCTTGAAGCTCTATAAAACTGCTCTCTAGCTTTAGGTTTGCCTCTACTAAATCACCTATCATCTCTAATATATCATTCGCTTTTTCTATCAATAAATCTATCTCTAAACTAGACTCATTTTCTATTTTTTTAAGTAGAGATGCTATACTTTTATCCCTATATACAAACTCCATATAGATACGCTCAATAACTGATATTATCTCATCTTTATAGTGTTCTCTATTTGTACTGATATATCTACTTTTAAGTTTTATTAACTCTTTATGCTCTTTTTCATAATCCCCTAAGATAATACTATAATCAACTCTATCTAAGATAGAATTAACCCATAGTATATAGTTTTGATTGAGTTTATACTTATCCCCTATCTTGATAAACATCATATTATCTACCAAAACTTGTGGAACTATATCTACACTATACTCATCACTTCTATATGCTAAATCTATCACATCTTTATACTCTGATAAGAGTTTTATAAGTTGTAAATGTGTCATGATACAATCTCCTGCTCCAAACACTTTTGATACTTAACGATATACTCTATCACATATTTAGCATCATCACTATACTCCTCTCTAAGCAGATACCTCTGTTTAAGATACAACTCATTATTACTATATTTAGCAAATAGCTCTTCAAAATTATCAGGAATATATAAACTTTTGCTTTTTGTAGAGATATTGTCATAAAAGTTCATAGAGACTATATCAAAATCTATAAAGAAAAGTACATCTTTATCTTTTATAAACTCTCTAGTTAAACTATTGGTATTACCACCTAGATACAAGATATACTCTTCATCAAACAGATAATCAATCTTATCAAAACTTAAAAAAGTTTCACCATTTTCAATAGCTAAAATCCTGCCATCTATATTTGGTAAGTTATCAACTCTATATAACTTAGGTAGCTCTCCTCTTTTTACTAAAAGCAGACTTTTATCAAAAACTGATACATAGTTACTTTTACTATTGTTGGTAACTCTAATGTTATCTTTTCTGCTAGATGTATTTAAGATACCCTCTATATCTTCAAAAGATTTGACATCTACACCACAAATATCACTCAAAAAACTCCAAAAGAGAGTATAATCTAACACCCTAACCCTCTCTCTTGCTCTAGCATATAAGAACACTTCACCTATCTCTTCTTGATACTCTCGTGCTTTATAAATTAGTGGTTTTAGTTGAGAAAATGTAGCACTATCTTGTAGTTTTAACGCTGTTTTCAGTAGTTTTTTTGACACATCTTCCCCCTTTGATTTATATAGCATATCATTATGTTGATAAAATAGAAATAAATCCCCAAAATAAAAAATTTTGGGTAGGAGTAGATTAAAAAGGGGGTTAAGCAGATTCGATAAGACTACTTTTGAAACATTAAAAGTAACTTATCACTCTCTCCCATATCATATAGAGATATCTCTTGTATCGCTACAAGATTTAGATTTGTAGCTTCAGTGATACTCTCTATCGAGTGGTAGTGTT